>SDBU01000013.1_pt1 | contig 266742 bp, 251 predicted proteins | sample 2277071 | NCBI WGS metagenome assembly SDBU01 (sample SAMN10397929, study PRJNA504765) | marine sediment metagenome | isolation source: marine sediment core GS08_GC12, 126 cmbsf | place: Arctic Ocean: Gakkel Ridge, Loki's castle | collected 2008
TAGTCAACCGTTTGATCAAATTTGTAAAGATGGGCGTGAGTAACGATTTGAGATATTCGGATAAAAAAGCTCCGGTATCTATCCCGAATCAAAAACCAACGAAAAAACAGTCAGTGCCTAAAACGAGTTCCGAGAATAAGAATAGGTTTTGGAATAGTTTTTTCCAATCTCCTGCTCTTCTGGTCACCGAGGTAGTCAATGGTATCTTCAGATACGTAAAACTGAGCAATAGAAAAGGAAAATATTCTATAGATTCGTACGGAGCGATCCCCGCCGGTGCGCTTTCGGCGGATGCATCCGATCCCGCTAAAACACATAGTGCCGGGATGGAATGGATTCGATCAAGCCAATCCGTGAATTCCTGCAAGATCCTGATAGTGCCTCCGAAGCTCGACTTCTTTGTTCGAAGACTGGAGATTCCCCGCTTGAAACGCGATGATCTTTACAGCGCGGCCGCCTGGGAAGTCGATAAACTTATTCCGATCCCGATTGATGAGTCATATTTATTGCTTAAAGATGATCGGCAAAACTCCGGTGGACGTTCCATCGCCGCGGGGGTCGTTCCCCGCTACCAGATAGACATCTGGGAATATCTCGGAGATTCCTTAAGCGGGGTTGTGCCCATTTCGGCGGCGCTGGCCTCGCTGGGGCCGAAATCAAAATCGAGCGATAGCGCGTATAGCTATATATTTTACAATGGCGAGAACCTGAATATCGGCTTTTATAACTCCAACGGCCTCCAGTATTCGCATCCTTTACAGCTTAAAAGCAACTTGCTTTTCGATACCGGGGAATCCGGGATTACCACAAGACGTGTTGTGGAAGAACTGGTGGGAAGCATAGAGATATTCTACAGCTATTTCCCGGATATTACAATTAGCGGCGTTGTATTGATGGTTTTCCCGGATAAAATTGAAAATCTGATAGAATCAATTCTCGAGCGAATGGATATCGAGATATTGACGGCTGATTCCGCTATACAATCGAAATTCGCTAATCCTGATATTTTAAAATCACTCGATATCGATTTTCTACCCCTTCTGGGAGCCGCGGTTGCCGATAAGAGAGAATTCAAATTCCTTCCCCGATCCCGGGTTATTTCCCGTGAATACGGCAAGCTAAAAAAGATAAAAAGATATTATCTGGCCATCAGCCTTATATTGGCCGTTCTGTTTGCCGGTTTCTGGGCTCAGAAAGCGGGCGATCTAGTGTCGGAATTAGCGGATAGAGAGACAGTGAAAAGCTCTATTCTGAATTCCGCGGTATATAGTCAATTGTCCGATTACAAAGACGCGACCGAATATCTCACGAAACTCCGAGAGGAATTCGATTCCGGCGAGAATAAATACTCCGGAATCTTGAAAATCCTGAGCATGTCTTCTCCCGAGGACGTTCACCTGGAGAGCGTAGCGACATCGAATCAGAGAAATAGTATAAAGATCAGAATCAATGGATATTACGATGGAGACCTCGCGGGCGCCGATATCGCCATAATGAGTTTAATGGAGTCGTTAAGCGTTCACGGTTTTAGTAATCTGAAACTGCAGAGACTCGGAAATAAGATTTCCGGGAATAGAAAAATAGAAAGTTTTGTTTTGGATGGAATTTGGGCAGGCGATGAATACCGCTAAAAAATATATCGGGGCATTATGGCCGGGATCGTTAATAGCGCTGGCCCTGGTAACGGGGTACTTTTATTATTCCGGTCAAACGGCTGATCTACTTGTTAAAATAACCGCCGTTGAGAATTCGATAGAATTAATGAAAGCGGAATTAAGCAACAGCCAGAATATGTTAACGTTGCATGCCGGCGCGCAAAGGGCGATTCAACCGTATTTGAATACATTATTCCCATCCGACCGGCCCGATGCCCTCATAAGCGAGATAAAGAAGTTAGCCGCGCGAAATAAAGCTCGCCTGGCTGATATAAAACTCGATGTCCCCAAGTTTATTGAAATCAGGGGAAGGAATGAATCGTTATCAATTGTCCCTTTCGAAATTTCGTTTACAGGAGGCTTCCTCTCCTTGGGAAAATTCCTGGAGCGGCTCGAAAGCAGGCCCTATCTGCAGGAGATCACGGAGGTGGGAATATCTATTCAGAACGATACCGGCAGTTCACTGAGGATGTTCATGAAAGGGGCTTTCAGGTTTTTCAGTAAAGAAGCGGTAGAGGAGCTGACAGCTGATGGAAATTAGAAAAATCGCGATTTACTCCTTGTTCGGCCTGGTCGTTATCTACGGTTTTTATTTTCATTTTTTTAGCGGCGAGGGGACCATTAGCAGGGTGAAATCACATACGCCTGTTATGGAATCGTCAGCTTCCGCGAACAGAACGGCAGCCGCCTGGAGTATGGTTCGAACGACCGAGATACCGCTCGCGTCGCCTGAAATTATCGTTAAGAAGTGGAAGAAGGATCCTTTCTTCAATTATCGTCATTATAAAACGAATTCGTCGGTAACCCGGTCAGACAAACTGGATAATGGTAACGAACCGCGTCTTTCCGCAATATCAAGAGCAAACGGGATAAAAATGGCGGTGGTTAACGGCAAAGTATTGAGGATCGGCGATAGCGTCGGCGTCTGGCGGCTGGATGAAATCGCGAGCAGGGCCGCGCGCCTTAAAGGACCCGATGGATCGATATGGATAAAACTCGGAGGATGAAAATGATATTAAGATATTGCCTTTCCACGTTGATTATATTCGCCGCGTTGACATATAAATCGGCGGCACAGGGCGTATTTACGATTAACGCGGTGAAAAGTGTCGGAAATGTCGATTCTGTTTCGCTGATTATTTCAGGCGACGGCCTCCCGGTGTTTTCAACATACACTCTTGAGAATCCAAAAAGAATCGTGGTGGATATTTCCAACGGACGACTTCCCGGAGGGACCGTCGAATTAACCTATTCCAACCCCATTGAAAGAATAGCGCTTCAACCGGATTTCGAACAAGGTCATCTTTTGAAATTGATATGCGAAGTAAAGGGAGAATATTCGTATGACGCGCGCGAATCCTCAAACGGCATAAGACTATCGATCAAGATGAAATCGAAACGCGCTTCTGAGGCGGCGGCGAAATCGGAAGAGCCTGCCTGGTTGAGCAAGCGTGTGAGTGTCGATTACGAGGATACTCCGTTAGGGGCGGCCCTTTCGCTTTTGGCCAGGATGAACGGTTTTGACGTGGTTATGGGCGGATTGGGTGAACAACATGTCACCGCGCGTTTAACCGACGTTACCGTCGGCGACGCTCTCAACGCCATATTGAGCGTATCGGGATACTCCTATTTTACCGCCGGCGATATCGTGGTTGTGAAACCGGTATCCGATGAGGCGCCGGGGGAGATGATTACTAAAATCTTCAAACTGAATTACCTGGATGCCCGGCAGATAGAGCAACAGGTCAAAAATATGATTTCTTCAAGGGGTAAGGTGCAGGTAATGGCGGGCGGTCATAATCTCGGCGGCGGTACTTCGGGCGAATTTCCGTCGAGTATAATAACCGTAACCGATATCCCGGGGATAATTCCGCTGGTGGAGGAATTTGTAAATAAAATCGATCAACGTCCGCGGCAGGTGGCCATAAGTGTTAAATTGATAGAGACGAATATCAACGACGATGAATCCTTCGGTTTCGATTGGAGCACAAGCTTAACCGCTAAGATCACCAACGCAGACGGTGCCGGTCAATCCAATGCTCAAACAACGGAGAAGTTGAGCGCCTTTTCCGCCTTACCCATCAAAGCCGGCTCCTTCACTTACGGCACCCTGACCATCTCGGAGGTATCGACGCTCCTGGAATTTTTGCGCGCTAAAGGCGAATCGAGATTGCTCTCCAGTCCGTCGGTAACGACCACCGATGGCAAACCGGCTGTAATCGATGTTGTCACCACCATTCCCATACAAACAGTTAACAGGTTTACCGAGGGTGCCGCGATCCAGGATATCGTCACTTTTCAATATAAAGATATCGGCATCTCTTTGAGTGTTACTCCCATTATAAACGACAACGGCTACATTACCTTAAAATGCGAACCGGTTGTTGAGGAGATTACCGGGTGGGTCGGACCGGCCGACAACAGACAGCCGATCACCTCCAAACGCTCGGTTAAAACCGATGTTATCGTCAAAAGCGGGGAGACCCTGGTGATTGGCGGTCTGATCAAAGAGAACCTAATCGAATCAACCAGGGGAATCTGGCTTTTATCCGATATTCCTTTCCTGGGAGAGCTTTTCAAACACCGCACCAGGCAAAACAGCAAGACCGATTTAATGATCTTAATAACTCCCACAGCTATCCCATAGTGCGGCCTTGACAGCGCAGGACGAAATCAGATTAAATCATCGGGCAGGCATTTCCCCGAGACCGGGCGGCCGTTTATTAAGTGCTCTTCCACGATTTCTTTGACATCGTCGGCCTTTAAGCCGCTATACCAGATATTATCGGGGTAAATTACAACCATCGGCCCATGCGCGCATTTTCCGAAACACCGGACTTTGGTGAGTTTGGTTTTTTCGGAAATCCCCGCTTCTTTTCGAAGATCCCTGAAGGCTTCGAAAATCTCCTTGGCGCCACGAGCTTCACAGGAGTGTTTTCCGGTATCGGCGTCTCGGTAATTCCTGCAGACGAAAACATGTCGTTTTGGTTTGGGCATTTTCTCTCCTGTCTAAATCGTCGTCCTGGAATATCATTTAACCGTTGATTCGCTCCATAGGTTTCCAGACCGATTTCAGGTGAAAAACCGGGGCTAAATTAGGGCGTATTTACAAATGTTGACCAATATTGAAACGTCAGCCGAAATCAGAGAAAAGGAGCCACCGGTATGATGCCGATTAGTCTAATGAGAGAGAAAATATGCCTCCAAGTCTGAAATTTTGGTCGCGCCGGGAACTTTTGCGGGCGGTAAGGAGATTTAAAACGAAATGAAACCTTTCAGGATTAAAGACTGCGCCCTGGTTGTCAGGATGGCCGATGTACGACCGGCCCTGAACTTGAGGGAGCTCTACGATAGAATCTCCGTTTGCTCCGTGGATTCCATATACCATCATTTTTGCGAAACCACTTTAAGGCCCTCATTTGACGATCCCGAGTACAGAAATGATTTCGCTGTATGGTCGCGATATATATTGAACGACGAAATTCTTGCCGAACGCCTCGGCATACTCGATCCATATGATTTCGGAGATATGGAGGAATTGCGGCGCGCCGTACTGGAAATTATCGATGACCGCTTATCCGATCTTTCCCATATTCCTTCGGTCAATCTGGATAAGGCGTTCGAGTTTTTACAGGCATACACCATGGTTTTCGATACCCGACGCGATATTGTTAATCCCGAGGATCTCCCCGACGCTATTACCCAGATGACCACCAGCAGTCTTTACTATCACTTCATCGAGGCCCGCAGACGAGTCGAGGGCAGACTCGATGATTTCACAGCCTGGCTTTTGAGCTGGAACGGCAGGGGCGATTCTTTAATCAGGACTTTTTCCGAAGTCGATTTTTACTTTCCCAACTTAAAAGAACTTCAATCCGAACTATCGGGCACGACAGAAATATCATTGGGGAAGGTTTTAGTAAATGAATAAAAAGCTTATCGATTATGAACCTATTGTGGGACCGGCGGTCTTAGACCAGCTTCGACAAATCGCGAATGAGCTGTCCGGTATGCGTTTGGTTCACGTCAATTCCACAAAACTCGGGGGCGGTGTCGCCGAAATCCTGACCTGGATGGTTCCCTTGCTGAGAGAACTCGGGATAGACGCTTCCTGGGAAGTTATCGAGGGAAATGAAGATTTCTTCAATGTCACCAAAATGTTCCACAACGGATTACAGGGAAATCCGGTCAATCTCACCCGTGCGGCGATTAGGGCTTATGAGGATACAAGCCGGAGTAATGCCGAGCGGTTAAGGCCCGAACTCGAGAAAGCCGACGCGGTTATCATCCACGATCCTCAGCCGGCGTCGCTCCTGAGTCTTTGCCCCGAAAGAAAAGGCAAATGGATCTGGAGATGTCATATCGACGCCAGCCATCCGTTCCGGCCCGTCTGGAAATACCTTAAAAATCATGTGGAAAATTATGACGCCAGCATTTTCTCCATGGCCAAATTCGCCCGTTATCTCGGCCACCCTCAATTCTTAATCGCTCCCAGTATCGATCCATTAAGCGATAAAAACCGCGATCTCGAGGAAAACGAATTAAACGAAATTTATTCGCGCTTTAATATCGATCCGACCAGACCTGTCCTGGTGCAGGTATCCCGTTTCGACAGGTTCAAAGACCCGGTCGGTGTAATCAAGGCGTTTCGCGAGGTTAAAGGATTCGCCCCGGCGCAGCTTATCCTCGCCGGAGGGGGGGCGGCTGATGATCCCGAGGGTGCCGCTGTTTTAAACGAGGTCAGGGAAGAGGCTGGCGATGATCCCGATATCCACGTTCTTTTACTGCCCGGTGACGCTCATAAGACGATCAACGCTATCCAGAGAATCGCGGACATTATTATCCAGAAATCGACCCGTGAGGGTTTCGGTCTGACCGTAACCGAGGGATTGTGGAAAGGCAAGCCGGTAATCGGCGGAAACGCCGGAGGAATAGCGCTCCAGGTTATCGATCATCGTACCGGATTTCTGGTGAATACTCCCGAGGGCGCGGCCCATAGAATCCGCTATTTGCTCCGGTATCAGAATAGAATGAGAGCGATGGGCGAAAGAGGCCAGGAGTTCGTGAGGGAAAATTTTCTGCTTACCAGGCATTTAAGAGAATATTTGACTCTTTTATTAGGCCTTAAAAAAGGTTTCACAAATAGGTTGATTGCCGCTTAAATTCGTCATATACTATTCTGGTGCTTTTAAAACGCCAGTTGTGCCACATCTTTGAAACGCTGCGGAAAGCGCCATTTTCAACGCTGATGCTCGATTACGACGGCACTCTCGCGCCGTTCACGCCGGACAGGGGTAACGCGATGATGTATCCGGGTTTCGGTGAGGTCATCGAAAGCATTTGTGAATCAAAAAAGACGAAAGTAGTGATGGTAACCGGTCGGACCATTAAAGAGCTAACTTCCCTTTTAAAACTCCGTGGATTACCCGAAATATGGGGTTCGCACGGCTGGGAACGGCAACGAGAAGATGGCAGTTACTATTTGTGGCCCGCGGGTAATAATCATTTAGAGGGGCTGGCCGAGGCTAAGTCTATGATTGATAATAGATCTCTTGGTAAATACAGCGAGGAAAAACCGAGGAGTATCGCTTTGCACTGGCGTGGATTATCCGCTGATAAGGCGCTATTGGTAAGACAGTTTTCCGATGATAACCTCCGGAATTTGGCCGCTTATTCCGGCCTCGATTTGAGGGATTTCGATGGCGGCGTGGAATTACGCGTCCCCGGCAGGAACAAAGGAGATGTGGTAAAAGCGTTAATCTCCGAATCCCCGGAGGATAGCTTTTTTGCTTACCTTGGAGATGATTCGACCGACGAGGACGCCTTTTTAGCGATTAAAGGACATGGTGTCGGTATTCTCGTGAGCGAATCGGAAAAACCGTCATCCGCCGAATATTTGGTTCGTCCGCCGGGCGATCTGCTGGAATTTCTTCGTAACTGGCAAAAGGCGTTGAAGGGAGGCTTGTTATCGGCAGGTTGATAATCGTATCCAATCGCATCCCGGAGATCTCCGGTATCGGAGATGAATCTAAATCCGGCACGGCGAAATATACGAAAGGGTCGGTCGGCGGGCTGGTAACCGCGATTTATCCCGCGTTGCAAGAGAAGGGGGGCATCTGGTTCGGCTGGAGCGGTAAGACAGGGCCTCGCCAGCTCTCGTTAACCGCGAAAAACTTTCTTAAGGGGAATATAGAGTTTTTAACCATAGATCTGACCGAATCCGAAGTGGAGAATTATTACTCGGGCTTCAGCAACAGGACCCTATGGCCTCTGGTTCATAGTATCTCCACAAAAGTCAGAATGAGAGACGAGGAATATAAAGGTTACAACAGGGTCAACAGGAAATTCGCCGAGGTTCTTTTTCCTTATCTTCAAGCGGGGGATATAATCTGGGTTCAGGACTACCACCTGATACCGCTCGGCATGTACCTTCGCAAGATGGGTTGGAGAGGGCCCATAGGCTTTTTCCTTCATACGCCGTTCCCGCCATCGGAGATATTCTGGATTCTCCCCTGGGCGCGGCAGATGCTCGACGATTTCATGTGCTATGATCTGGTCGGGTTTCAAACTGAGAAATTCAGGGAGAATTTCGAATCCAGCCGGCTTGTCGATTTCGAAGGTAAATATGAGGATCATTGTTTCAGGAGCGGAAGCGAGAATCTCAAAACCGGGGTATATCCCATAGGTATCGATCCGAAATCTTTCCAGGACTGGTCACTTTCGCCCAGAGCCCTGAAACAGGTAAACAGCATTGGAAAATATATCGGCGAAAGAGCGATGATATTAGGAGTAGACAGGCTCGATTATACCAAGGGGATAGTAGAGAGGCTGAAGATTTTCGAGAAATTCCTTGAAAAATACCCGTCATGGAAGCGTAAAGTAAGCATGATTCAGATCTCCTCGCCGTCGAGGACCAGAATCACCGAGTATATCAATCAAAAACGTCAGGTCGAGATGGTGGTGGGGGAGATCAACGGGCGGTTCGCCGATGCCGACTGGACTCCTATAAGCTATCTGTATCGTTCCTATGATCAGGAATCGCTGGCCGGGTTTTACAGATCGGCGGATATCTGTTTTGTCTCTCCTTTACGAGACGGCATGAACCTGGTGGCCAAGGAATACGTAGCCTCCCAATCCGTAAATCCCGGGGTTCTGGTCCTTTCCCGATTCTGCGGAGCGGCTGAGTACCTGAAAGAGGCCGTCATCGTAAACCCTTATGATTTAGACGGTACCGCCAGGGCGCTTAAACTGGCACTTGAAATGCCGTTGAGCGAACGTAAGAGCCGATGGATATCGCTGATGGAGACTGTGGAACGGAATTCGGCCAAGGTCTGGCGCGATAGATTCCTGACGGATTTAACATCGAGACAGGCGGAATTTTATCCTGAAATGACTCCGGAGACCGGAAATCAGCTTTTAAATGGAGTTATGGCGCCGTTCGATAACAGAGAGCATACCGATTTAAGGCTGAATAAGGACGGCTCTGAAAACTGAATTTGTGATTCCGACCCTAAAAAAGGGTGGGTGATGGGACTCGAACCCACGGCCTCCAGGGCCACAACCTAGCGCTCTAACCAACTGAGCTACACCCACCACGATATCTACATCCGTAATATTATCGGCTCTGTTTATAAAGTCAACAAGTTTGTAAACGGGAAAAAACGGCGATCGTGTTTTCCGACCCCCAACGAGCTTGGAATTATCACCCATAAGAATATCCGAGTCGTATGTCAGGAGCCTTGCGTTTCCGACGACTATGTCGTAGTGGCCAACCTGTGTGTCGGCCATAAACAACCATCGTCATCCTGAGTCCCGATCGAAGATCGGGGCGTGAGGATCTATACGTGAACCTATAGATCATTACGTCGACTCGCTACGCTCATCTCCTCATGATGACGTATAGAAATTGTAGAGACGCATAATCATTCGTCTCTGCGAAAACACGACATCTAATGGCCGTCAGGTTTGGAGACCTGACAGTACACTAAACGTCTCTGAAAAATCCGCCCCATAGGATTCTTCAATCCCAAACAAGTTTGGGATTGCCACCCGATGGAATCATATAGATATGTCAGAGAAGATATCACTCCCGCGGATTATCTTGACATTCTCGGGCAAATAAAACAACTTTAAATCGCAATTATGACCTGGACTGAGATAATACTGTTTTCCGCCGCGTTGTTGGTAATGCTGATAGGGCAGATCGGTATAATCCTGCCTTTCATCCCGGGTGTTCCCATGATCTTCGGCGCGGCGCTGATCTACGCTATTTTTACCGATTTCACGGTAATTAGCGCGCAAACGGTGATAATCTTCGGAATTCTTGCCGTCTTCTCGGTAATCCTGGATTGGATCGCCACGGCCATGGGAGTGAAAAAGATGGGCGGCTCATATTTCGGCATGTTCGGCGCGTTTCTGGGGATGATAGCCGGTTTCCTTATACCGGGTGTCGGATTGATCGGTTTTATCGCGGGGGCATTTGTCGGCGCGTTTCTGTTCGAGATGCTTCTGGGCAAGAACTCCAAAGCCGCTTTCAAAGCGGGATTAGGAAGCTTTATAGGCTTCCTCGCCGGCGGTGTTTTAAAATTCGTCATCGGGGCGGCGATGATCGGCGTCTTCGTCTGGCAAATACTGTTTTAAGATTCTACAATATTCTACAAATTAATAAAAAGAAGCTATTCTATTCAATAGCCCCTTTATCTTCTCTATAATTGAATGTTAGACAGTCTTGCTGAATGCCGCTTTCCGTCTCCTCACAACCGCCACCGTCCCGAAGGCCAGCAACAGCAACCCCATTAAGAGCATGCCCCATTCGGAGAGGGTGGGGATATCCTGAGCGGTATCGCATTCGATAGCCTCGATGGAAAAGGCATCGATACCAGCTTCCACAACCGAGCCTCCCGCGAGATCGGAGGCCTCGAATCGAACTTTGACCTGGTTTGTGGGAGTCACGAAATCGTTTACCGAAAAAGAACGTTCTGTCCAGCCGCTCTGAGTTACCGGGCCGATCGTTTCGGCCAGAACCCAATTCGCTCCGTTGTCGTTTGATACATAAACCTTAAACAGGTCGTTATTGGGATCGTCGCCGAAAGTATTGGTGTACCAGAGAGCATAGCTGACAGCGGCCTCGACACCCTCGAGGTCGAAAGCGGGTGAGATGAGAAACGTATATCCGTCATCGACATCTGAGTTGCCGTAAACATTATCGGTGAGAAAGCATTGCCCCGAACCATCGTAATCGACGGGGGGGTCACCTCGGTCGCCGCCTCCGGCCGGCACGCCTCTATTCCAGGAACCGTCGGTCAAGCCGCCTGAATCGATAACGGTCCACCCCTGATCGGTTTCGAAATTATCGCTGAACACATCTATAATATCCGTGACGGGAAACGCGCTAAATGTCGTGATAGGAGCGTCCTGAGGATCGCTGAACTCTCCCGCTGAATATTCCATTGCCGTAAAATAAAACTCAACGTTCGAGCCGCAATCGATAGCGGGTAGAACCGCCAGGTAATTGTTCGCCTCGTTTTCATCCATGAAAAAATCGACAAACTCGCCGCCGTCAATAGAATAGTGAAGCTTCCCGCTTCCCGAAATCGGAATACCCCCGCGGATTCCGTTGACAATGACATCGAATGAGGTCGACAGTCCGGGTGTAAGCGTCTCCGGGATTCCGCCCGGATATTCGAATTCCAATCCGGCAAGGGAGCCGGCGATCTGAGCGATATAGATTCCCAGGGGAAGCATTAGCTCGTTTAGTTCCGGAATCCGCGATTCCTGCGGCCAGAATCCGTCGTAGTTGTTTCCTGTCTCAGGCAGCAGACAAAATACCAATGGTTTATCGGTTTGTTCGCCATATTGCCAATCGTTGGCGTCACCGTTGGTATTATAAAGCAATTCCCAGGCGGTCCCATGTTGATATCCAGTGAGTGTTGACCCCGAATCGCCGACTGACGTAAAGAAATCGTGATCGGGCGTGTATATGTCCTCGTACCCCCACGGGTACAACAGATATTCCCCATAAGCGTGAGCGTTGATAATAAACGAAAACGATCTCGATATTATAAAATCACTGACAGCCTGCGTCTCCGGTTCAGAGAATGCCGATATCCCGCGGTATACCTCGCTATAGGTATCCGGCGATGACCCGTTATTATCATAACCCCACATATAACTCCAGTTTCTATTGAGATCCACCCCATAGGTGCCATCGCCGTTATCGCGGCGGTTCTTTCGCCACATACCGCCGCCATACGGATTTGTCAGCCTATTATATTCGTACCCGTCGGGATTGAAAACCGGCAGGAAAAAAAGCTCGCGGTTATCCACTATCTGCGTTGCCACGGGATCGAATCCGTAGTTTTCGCATAACCATCCCGCGAAATTCAAAAGCCAGGTCATGCCGATCGGCTCGCGAGCGTGGATGAGGGAGTTGAAAAAAACCTCCGGCTCATTATCATCGCTATTGACGTAATCCGAAATCTTGAATACCCATAGGTCATTATCATCCCAGGTCGTACCGATAGACCATTTAGAAGAGACGATCATGGGAAACCGATTTTGAAGGGAATCCATAATATCGATCGCCTCGTCGAAAGTCGGGTAGCCGCCCATATCGAGGTTCAGGGGATTGCGCTCTTGATAGAAACTTACCATATCCTCGTATATAATTTCATAATCGAATCCCGCCTCGCCCAATTTCTCGATATCCTCGGGAAAAGCCACGATCTCGGCAAAGGTATCGGTTACATAAGAAATATCGAAATGCAACCCGCTCAAACGATTGATATCGGTTTCTCCGGATAGTTCTATCCTTACCAACATCGGATTCTCCGATGATACGGCCATCCGGCTGGAGGCCGTTACCACCACTAAAAACAAAACCGCCGCCCTGAATTTCATCATTTCTCCTTTTACGTTTTCGAGATTATTCTAAGATCGACCTCCATCGGTGCGGAAAGCTCTACGGTTGATTATCACACCAATAGCGCCGCAAGTCAATAGCAACAGCGTCATGATCAGCATTCCCCATTGGGAGAGGGTTGGGACATTTTGATTCGGCGCGCAGTTGATCGAGTTGGTCTCGCCGTCAACCCAGAAAGCGGGCGCCCCCATAATCGATCCCCAGTAATCGCTCCACTCCCACCAATTATTGCCGTATCCTCCCCAGTGATGACATTCGTCGGTAGGGCATCTCGATACGTCGCCGATCATGATCGGGGGATAAAGCCCAAACGGCTGGCCGGTATATTCGATACCGACAAAAAATGGATCGTCAACACAAAGAGGCGTGGATAACGTCAAGGGACCTACGTTCGGATAACTGTAAGTTTGCTCATCGCAGGAATAGCTCTCACGGTAGATTTCCGTTCCGGGGCCCTGACACGGATCGCCGGGTTGCGTCGGATCGTAAACCACCAAATCAACATCAAAAGGCCATAGCACACATGGATTACACGCATCGTTAAAGGTAATCCATAAGGTCGCGATTTCGAACGGGTACGCCGGAGCGGAGCATTCGAGTCCGGGATCGTAGTATGAGACGATACGGTTACCCGAGGCTAAGGAATTGATATTATAGGTCGGGAAATAGCAGGCCTCGGTCATCTGGCAGAAATCGAGGGAAGCGGGGGGAGGATCGATCAATCGATCCGAATTCGTTTTGTCTATTCCATCTCTCTCAGCCGCAATGCCGGTGGAGTTTATGAATAATATCATTAGAATAATCATACGCGTTGATCTGCCCGCCATTGCTAATTTTCCCTAAGAAGTCATTCCTCGATGGTCAAGCTCCGAATTGTCCGGGTTCTGTTGAAGTCGATATTTCCCGGAGAGTTTCATAAGTGATTATCTAAAACGTCCGCCTTTTTTTTAACGTTGCCAGAGAAGTGCCGGAAAACAGGCGGGTAAATTCGGCCGAAGGCTCCGTGACTGATATCCTTAATATATAACTGTTTTTTGGGAATTTTCAATCCCTTTTTTCGACTATTTATCAGGATACTGATAGCGTTTCCGGGTTATAGGCGAAAAAAAAGGGCTATCTTAACGATAACCCCTTTTAATGTCCAGTTACGTTCGATTAAACGACTTTATTCAATACCGCTTTTCTTCTTTTTGAGACCCCGACCGCCACGAATACGAACAATAATAAGCCCATTTAGAGCGTCCACCATTCGAAGAGGGTGGGAACCGGATCGAGCCGATGATTATTCCGAGACAAAAAAGATGGCGCTGAGATAATCCCCGAGTCGACAATACGATAATTTGAAAAGGCCGCTCCCGGCAGTGTGTTAAATATTGATTCGGGATGTTTTACGCGTTCTCAGTTGATAACCACACCTTAACGCGGTTAATTTTAAACCCGGGCGGTACATTTTCCGACTGCCGCCCGAAACAAGTTTAGCCCGGCGTTTTTATATCAATAATCGAGCGACATAAAAATTATACCGCCCAAAACAGATCGCTATCTTTTCTTTTTGTGCAGATGGCAATTTTTCGCCGGCGGTGTCGCCATCCTTTTACATCTTTTTCCATCCTTAGTCTTACCGACGCAACGGACTTTCTTTTTTGTTTTCTTCGCTGGCATTTTGTTCCTCCTTTAAAAAGCGTAAAACGCTTAAAGTTTAATTGTTTTTACGTTGAATTATCGCTTGTGTCAAATAAAATATATTTTGAAATTGACATTTATGTATAAACGGCTGTTGAAAACCTACGAGCAATCGGTTAAAAAGGGCGGTATAAATTGTACCATTCCCGCGATTCCAAAGCCTGATTGACAATGAAGGCCTTAAGATTTCCCGGTGTCGACGATTCGAAAATATGAAAAGGCCGCCACGGTGAGCAGGTTAACCCTAAACATTACGTATGGAATATTTTTTAGCGTAACCAGGGTTTATCTTCACCCGTTAAAATACCGCAAAATAGGATTGAGCAGGACTACCATGGATTATTTTCCGGGATAATACCAGCATAGTAAGCTATAGTTGACATTTAAAAATCGCGGTAAGTTATTTTTAACAAAAATACCCCCGTCCCGGCTCGAACGGGAAACCCTCTGCTTAGAAGGCAGATGCTCTGTCCAGTTGAGCTACGGGGGCTTCGAACTTTATTTTAAATCGGGGTGAGAGGATTTGAACCTCCGACCCCCTGCTCCCAAAGCAGGTGCGCTGCCAAGCTGCGCCACACCCCGAATTTTAACAAACCCAAATATACTCCGACTCAGAATCGGGGTCAAGGCGAAAGGAGATCGAAAATTAACGGCTTTTGCGGAGAAAATGTTCGTGTGCCGTCAGATCTTCAGATCTGACGGTTAATGTGTCGGATCTGAAGATCCAACACCACGGTTATTAGGGCAGGAAAAGGCCTCTATTATTATCGGCTCTATTTTTTTCAGGGCCGCGCTCCTGTGGGAGATTCTGTTTTTCTCATCCGGGGTTAATTCGGCAAGGGTTCGGCCACCCACCATAAAGACAGGATCATACCCGAAACCGTAAGTTCCCCTGGTCTTGAACCCGATATACCCCGCAAGCGTTCCTTCCACGGTATGCCCCTCGCCATTTTCATCGATAAAGGCGATCGCCGTCTTGAAAACAGCCGCCCGTTTTTCCAAGGGGACACCGTCGAGCAAACCCAGTATTTTTCGATTATTATCGTCGAACGAACATCCATCGCCTGCGAACCGGGCCGAGTAAACCCCGGGAGCGCCATTCAGATGCGCGACCTCCAAACCGGTATCGTCCGCCAGGCAGGCGATACCGTATGTTCCCCAAACCGCCATAGCCTTGAGTCGCGCGTTATCTTCGAGCGTTATGCCGGTTTCCTCGACATCCGGGAAATCATCGAAATCCGAAGCCGACAGTATTTTCAGATTGAGGCCTTTGAGGATATCGGAAATCTCGGCGATTTTGTGCCGGTTATTGGTGGCTAATATCAATCTTTTCATACAGATTTTAATCCGCTTGATTAATACGCGTTGATATCGACCAGCTCGACCTTGCCGATTTTCCGTCCTAAGAATCGTTCGCCTATTTTTTTAAATTTCTCCGGCGAATCGGAGACATAAAATTTCCTTTTGCCGGATTTCGCGGAGGGATTCAGCAGATTGAGCCGGGACAGGGTCTTTTTAACCGTCCGGGCGGTCTCTTCCGCCGAGTCGATAAGCTTCACCGTCGGGCCCATGACACCGGCGATAGTTTTCTTCAGCAGCGGGTAATGAGTACAGCCGAGGATGAGAGTATCTATATCCCTGGTCTTAAGCTCCGAAAGATAATCGGCGGCTATTAATTCCGAAGCCGGTTTATCGACATAACCCTCTTCGGCAAGGGACACGAACAACGGACAGGGTTTCGGATATATTTTGAAACTTTTATCCAGCAGTTTTAGCGCTTTTTGGTATGACGATGACGTTATAGTTCCCTGGGTGCCGATCACCCCTATCTTCCCGCTTTTGGTTTTTTTCGCCGCCGCTAACGCTCCGGGAGTAATTACGCCGATCATCGGTATATTATAAATCCCGCCGATATAATCCAAGGCCATCGCGCTGGCGGTATTGCAGGCCACTATTATGAATTTCACACCCTTCTCGATCAGGAAATTAACATCCTGCCGGGAAAACCGTTTGATTATCTCCTCCGAACGCGGACCATAAGGAGTCCTGCCGGTATCTCCGAAGTATATGATATCCTCATTGGGCAGGCTGTTGAACACCTCCGCCGCCACAGTCAGCCCGCCTATACCGGAATCGAAGATGCCGATCGCGCTATTGCGATGTTCTCTCGATTGACTCATACTTCTCCTTGAACGCAACTATGGAATCATAGATCGCCCGGGCGCATTTTTTCTGGAATTTTTTATCCCGCAAGATCTTCTCGTCGTCCGCGTTTGAAATAAAAGATGTCTCCACCAATACCGCCGGCATATACGCCTTATCCAGCACGAAAAATCCCGCCTGGTCGATCCCGAGGCTCTTGATCTTCGTGGCCTTGCTCACTTCCTTTTGAATAATATCGGCAAGATCGGCCGATTCCCGCTGAAATTCAGTCTGGATCATATCTCGCAACGTGAAATCGAGATCGGTCAGATACTGTCTTTGATCTTCCACGTTTTCAAATCGTATCGATGAGTTTTCCAACGTGGCCGCCGCCCTGGCCTGATCGGTTTTGGCGTCGGCAAGGAAGAAGGTGATCAAACCGCGGGCTTTTTTGTTTTCCGACGCGTTCGCGTGGATCGAGACAAACATATCACCGCCTACGGAGTTGGCCAGCGATGTTCGCTCCGATAGAGAGATGAAGATGTCGTCCTGCCGGGTCATTACCGGTTCGAAACGACTGTCCTCGCGCAGAAGATTGAAAAGATATTTCGAAATGGAGAGCACTATATCCTTTTCTTTCGTGTTCCGACGGCCAACCGCTCCCAGATCCTCGCCGCCATGCCCGGGATCGATTACTATGACATCGATAAGGTTGTCCGCGAAATCCTCTTCGAACAGATGCTCGCTGGTCAACGCCGAATCGGAGAAGCTCTCGCCCTTGACCAATATCTGTATTCTGTAGGGATCCTCCTTTAATTTCGACGAGAATGTGAAATCCCTGGGGCGAATACGGATCGATACTTGAGTAGATCTCTCGAACTGGTAGGTTTTAACGTTATACACGGCCGGTACCGGAATCCGTCGGATAAAAGCAAGGCTGTCGACCTTCCCCTCGGAAACGGTTATGATAAGCCAGTTATCATCTGTCTTAACGATATCGAACCGAAGCTTTTCCTTGAGCGTAATCTCGATTAGAAGACCATTTAGTTTCTGCGAGGCGCTTATCCCCGTGACATTATATACAGGGGGAGAGACGATTATTTTCTCACCGTCCCAATCCAGGTTGATAGGGGAGACCCTGTTTAGAATATCGATCGTGTACCTGATGGGAAGTAGAAACGCGCCATCGTCAAATTGAACCGGCAGATAGATATTATAGACATTTTCCCCGCATCGTACATACGACGAAAAGAGGGAATATTTGATATCATATTCGCCGAAATCGATTGAACCGGATTTGGCGAAAAAGTCGATCGATTCCTCGCCGCCGAGGAACTCCGCGAGAGCCGTGGATTTTATATACAGGCGGCCGTCGATTTTAGAGGCCTTCAGTTTGGTTTTATCGCCTTCGGGAAGTTTCAACCCCTCTATATCGACCGCGAACGCCGAGCCGACGAAGATCAATATCGAGATAAAGATACGCATTGATATCTTATACAGATATATTCGGGTGAAGTTCATCCGCGGCGCTTCAATTCCCGGCCCATCTCACGTTTCGTATCTCGCTCCTTGATGGCGGCTCTTTTATCGTAATGTTTTTTGCCCCGGCAGACAGCCAGTTCTATCTTGGCGTACTTTCCCCTGAAATACAACCTCAGGGGAATCAAGGTCAGACCGTCCATCTCCGATCTGGCGGTGAATTTGCGGATCTCACGTTCGTGCATCAAAAGCTTCCTCGGCCGTTCCGGTTCATGCCCGGCGTATCCGGTCTTCTCGTATGGCGGGATATGCATCTGCATGAGAAAAATCTCTTTACCCTTCGGAAGAGCATACGCTTCCCGCAAACTCGCTTTCCCGTCACGAAGCGATTTGACTTCACTCCCGACCAGCGAAAGCCCGGCTTCCAGGGTCTCGAGGATCTCGTAATCGTGGCGAGCTTTCCGGTTGGTGGCCACTATTTTGATCCCCTCGTCGGACGGTTTGACACTTTTTTTCACCATAGAACCTTTTATACGATATCGTTTTCGATCTTTCAAGCAAAATAAATTATCCGTTTTTGGAGGTAATCGGCGGGACGATCTGTAATATCGGCTTGCCATTTCGAGGACGCTTTTATATTATGATGGTTGTCGAGCGCGGAAATAATGCTCGGCAAAATGAAAAGCCGGAGTGGCGGAACTGGTAGACGCGCTGCGTTCAGGGCGCAGTGTCCGCAAGGGTGTGGGGGTTCAAATCCCCCCTCCGGCATTGTTTACGATAAATCATTGTCCTATGGTTTCGTATGGATAAGTGCGGCATGATAGGACGGTATTTTGTGGTTGGCGTACCTCGTGGTGTGCTAACAATCGGGGTTATCGCGATATAATCACTCCCAAACGAGTTTGGGAGTGCCACCCGGCACTATTGATGTCATAATCTTGAATGTTCGGTCAGGTCGTAGTCCGCCAGGACGTGACCTGACCGCTCCCCTCAATTCCCCCTTTGAAAACCGGCCGAACCTGTTATATTATTCAAAACGGGTGGGTGGCATGCTTTCCCCGATTCATATCGGGGTAAGCATGTTTTGATCATGGAACATGCTTATGCCCGCCGTTAGCGGACAAAAGCATGCCACCCGATGGAGTACTCGAACGGGATTGAAAAATGCATAGATTGACTTTACAGACATTGTTAGCTCTCCTGCTGGGCGCTACCGCCCTTGCGGAGTGGACCCCCGCGCCGTGCGCATAAGCGAGCAGAATACCTCCTTTGGCCCGAGAATAGCCGCCAACGGCGATACGCTGCATGTGGTTTATTGGAGTTGGACCGGTCATGCCGAATCATATTACCTAAAAAGTATTGACAGCGGGCAGATTTGGAGCGAACCATTTCGCTTAGGTGATACTCTTGTTTCCTCCGGTGAGGATTCCCCGCAAATTCGAATTAATGGAGATACCCTTGTCTGTATATGGTGGCAGAACTTACCGGGGGGGGGCAATACAACTATGGATTCCGTTGTTCTCAAGATGGGGGTGGAAATTGGGGGAATGTAATCTATATTTTACCTTCAAATAGCTATGAACTTCATAGTCATACATTTTCAATTTCCAATTCGCAAATATTTTTAATCTATAATCGTACGTCAAACCAGGAAAAAGCTATTGAATTCACCAAGAGCACTGATTTGGGCCAAACATGGACAGAACCGGTCGAGATTTTTCGGGCAGAACGAACAGGGCTATTCGATATGGTCGCTCGGGGAGATAGTGTGCATTTTGTATGGACCGGGAGATTTAATTTCGGCGATAAATTGGATATTTATTATATGAAAAGCGAGGACGCTGGCGATGGTTGGACCGATAACCTGATGATTTCTGCTGACGATAATTGGCATTCACAACTACCATCAATCTCTATAAATGAGTGGGGTGATCTTGTGATCTGTTGGATGGATTACAAGGACTCGCCCAATTTTTACGCTGGCGATCTATTCGCTCGGTATAGCTTCGATGCGGGTGATAGCTGGTCGTCCGAACAGCAGATGACTTTTACTCACGAAGCTCTTTCCCCGCGGATAGTCTGGCAGGGGGATTCCGTCCACGTCTGCTGGGAAGATTACCGATATGGAATAGATCCGTATTATATGCTTAGTATGGATAACGGGTTGACCTGGGGAGAGGAACAGAGGGTTGACGATGATCCGTCGTTCTCGGAGTTCCCTGATATAACGGTTTCAGGAGAGGATCGGTACATCGTCTGGAGCGACCGCCGGGCCGACCCCGGCCACGGCGTTTATTTCAGCAGATGGGAGGAGGAATCAGCCGTAGAGGAGGAAAACGATATACTGCCGTCAGAAATATCCTTGACGGCATATCCTAACCCGTTTAACGGGGCTACTATTATAACCTTTAACGACTTGGAAGGGGGTGAGATAGAGATTTACAGTATCACAGGACAAAAGATCAGGACGTTAATTACAACCACAAAGGAGGGAAAAATAATGTGGGACGCCCGTGATGCCCTGGGAAATAAAATATCAAGCGGAATCTATTTCGCCAGAGCTAGAGCGCCCCAAAGCTCTACTACATTAAAACTACTATATTTGAAGTAAATTGAATGTCATTCCCGCGGAAGGGAGTGTTGAAATGGTCTTTGCGAGGATCCGCCTCAGGCGGAGACAAAGCAATCTCTAACTTATTCGCCTTCAAGAAAGTTAGATTGCTTCTCCCGTCTTCGACGGGATCGCAATGACAATTATTATGATTCCCTACTCCCCGATTCCCCCTTTTTTAAATCCACAAATGCCCGAGATCAAATATTGACAAACCCGATCCATAATGTTAACTTTCGGCCTGATTTAATCCGGTTTCTAAGGGATATCAGGAGGGTTTCGCATGAAAGAAATGTCGAATAGAGAATTCGAAGGAAAAGTCGCGCTGGTTACCGGCGGGACCAAAGGCATAGGCAAATCGATCGCTTTGAAACTGGCCGCCAGCGGGGCCAATGTCGCCGTAAACTATCTTCGAAGCCGCAACGCCGCCGACCAGACCATCGCCGAACTCAACGAATTCGGGGGAGAGCACCTGGCCATCAGGGCCAACATAGGCAATCAGGAGAAGATGCATAAGGTTTACGACGAGGTACGGAACAAGTACGGACAACTCGACATCCTTATCTCCAACGCCGCCCTGGGAGTTTTTACGTCGGCCATGAAGCTCGACGAGAAAGCCTGGCATTTATCCATGGATACCAACGCCTGGGCATTTTTAAAGGGAGTTCAACTCTCAAGCGATATGATGCCCGAAGGCTCCAAAATAATCGCTTTATCGTCGTTAGGATCGGTAAGGTATATTCCCGGTTACGCCGCTATCGGCGCCTCCAAAGCGGCTATCGAGACGATCACAAGGTACCTGGCTTTCGAAATGGCTACAAGAAAGATCAACGTGAATACCGTCTCCGGCGGATTTATCGATACCGAAGCCCTCAAAGGATTTCCCAACTACCAGGATATGGTTGACGAGGTTGTTCGTAGAACGCCCTTTGCTCGCGTGGGCAAACCCGAAGAGGTAGCCGACGTGGTAGTATTCCTTTGCTCGGAAAAAGCGAAATGGATCACCGGGCAGGTTATAGTTGTCGACGGCGGTTATTCGCTGGCTTAAAGAGGAGATTCCGGTTGACCGGGCAGTATAAATATTACGATATCATTCTCGGCCTTTTCGTTGCCGTCCTGCTGATTTCCAATGTCGCCTCCTCTAAAGTCCTCGCCCTCGGGCCTTTCACATTCGATGGCGGCACGCTTTTATTCCCGATCAGCTACATCTTCGGGGATATCCTGACCGAGGTTTACGGTTATAAGAGATCCCGCCGAGTCATCTGGACCGGTTTTTTCTGCGCGCTGATGATGTCCGCCGTGTTCATGATTGTCGGCAAACTAACTCCCGCCGCCGATTGGGGGAACCAGGAAGCGTATGATAAAATCCTCGGGCTGACCCCGAGGATCGTGCTGGCGTCGCTGATTGCCTATTTCTCCGGCGAATTTTCCAATTCGTATACCCTGGCCAAAATGAAAATAATGACGAAGGGCAAATGGCTCTGGAGCCGGACTATCGGCTCGACCATTGTGGGGGAGGGAGTCGATACACTTCTTTTTGTCATGATTGCCTTTTACGGTGTATTTTCCAACGATCTTCTTATTGCCATAATGATTTCCAATTATGTCTTCAAGGTCGCTTTCGAGACGATCTTAACGCCCGCCACCTATGGGGTCGTTAAATTCCTGAAGAAAAATGAGGGAATCGATACCTACGATCATAAGACCAATTTTAATCCATTCGCCTTGAAACCATAGGCGTTATCAGAGATTACATTTTTTGATATTTCGCGGTTTTCCTCCGCCCGCGATTTTATTATTATCGGTAATGATTATATTTCGCCGATGTTGCATTCTGAATCGCGTAGCGTTGTTTCAATTTGAAACAGCGATGAAATTAATAGAAAAGATCGACGGGGCATCCGATTCTAATCAGGCAATGGATCTATCTTCGAATGTGAAAATAGGCGATCCTCGAGACTTGCGTAAAATCGACGGTTTTGAGGAGGCTTATAAACGGCGGTGCGAGGCTAACAATATAAATCACGTGGAGTTTTTGGGCCCCGATGACACCTTCAGCTTCGCCTGCAAAAAGCTGAATACCTGCTGCCGGAATTTTACCGACAGCGAGAGGATTACATTGGATCCATATGACGTATTTCGCTTGAGCCGCGATAGAAAAATATCTACCGGTAAATTTCTGGAAAAATACGCGGTCCTGACCCTGGATTCGGAAACTCTTATTCCCGTCGCTATACTTTCGTACCGGGGAACCGAAGGACGCAATAAATGCCATTTTTTAAGATCGTACGGTTGTACCGTGTACAAGAATCGTCCTCTGCGATGCAGGCTGTATCCTCTGGGGAAAATCTCGAGTAAGGAAAAATCGTATTTCATGCTTATCAATAATTGTCCCTGCGGCGATATGGTTTGCGAAAACAAATGGACGGTAAATTCCTGGCTGGCCGAATCCGAATGCGATTCCTATATCGAATACCAGCATTTCCTGACTGAACTTTTCGAGGATCGCGATCTTGAGAAATTTAAGTCTCTCCCGAATGAAGTTAAAATGGAATTCGGAAAAACAATTTACGATCTCGATTCTTTTGTGGCAAATCTGCCATCGGATTTAAAACCGAAAAATGAGCGTGAAATGATGATTCGCCTGTCGGAATGGGTCAGGGAATTTATGATGGCCCGCGGCTTCTTGAAAACCGTCCCGGAAATGATCTCGATTCCCGCTTAGTTCCCGTTTGAAATCAGGGTCAAATAACGCTATAATCGTCTTTTAACGCGAAAGCCTTTTAATCGAAAATCTCTTCAGCAGATCGGAATTCTCCCCGGTCATAACCGCCCTGGCCAGATCCCTGGCCGTGACCATGCCCATACCGAACCCATGACCGTTAAACCCGACCATGGCCAGAACCGAACTGTTGTGCGGAAGCGAGCCGATAAGGGGAAGACCATCGATTGTGTTACCCATAACGCCTCCCCAGCGCTCGTCTATGCCGAATCCCGAAAGACCGAAATTCGCGGTAATGTATTCTTCGAGGGCCCTTTGTAAATCATCGCTGATTATATCCTCGTAACCGGTTTCATTTTTGAAAAACCTGTTCCGTAATCCGCCCATTATCAAAGCATGATCGTCGAATTGACGGAAATAATCGTATCCGAAATTGGCGTAATAGATTGATTCGCCCAATATATTCGCGGGCAGCGGCGATGTCGCCAGCATTTGTCCCCGAACCGGAAAAACGAGATCGCTGAAATACTTATCCAGAAGAGGAGCATATGCGTTAACGGCCAGGATAGCCATCTCCGCCTCGATACGGACATTATCTCCCCGAATCTCCACCGCGCCATGTTTTTTTTCAATACCGGTTACTTCGAAATCCGTCACCACCTCGATTCCGGCAGCCAGGCCGTTTACGAAAGCGAACGGATCGATCTTGCCATCGGCCGGATTGAAAAAACCGCCGAGGTATCCCGACAACCTGTCTTTAGCCTTTCCAGGTACTTTCGGCTGGTATTCGACATCGAAACCGTGTTTGATCATCATCTCCGTTGATTCCTCGAGTTCCTTTCGCTCAAGCTCTCCGGTCGCCAGATGGTATGACCCGCATTTATCGTAATGGCAGTCGATTTTGTTCTCCGAAACCGCGGATTCTATCAGGTCGTGATTTTCCATGGTTGAATTCATTATCTCCCTGGCGGATTCCTCTCCCATCGCTACGATAAGCCGGGAATAAGGCTCCGCAAGCCCCGATAGTATGAAGCCCGCGTTTCTCCCCGTGGCGCCATAGCCGATATAGTTTTTTTCCAGCACAACGACATTATCGCAGCCGAATTTCTTTAAAAAATAGGCGGTGGCGATTCCCGAGATCCCACCGCCAATGACCGCGATATCATACCGATCTCGCGCGTGCTCGGTTTTCGGGGGTAAGGATCTTCCCGAGAAATACCTTTTCTGCCAGTAAGAAACGGTCATGAATCCAATATATTCTATAGAAATAAAATCGCAAATCATTCTTTAAATTCTTGACTGAAGCGATGAAGGTTAGTTAAAACAGAATTTGCGGACATACATAAAGGCAGAATTAGCGAATAAAATTAAAGATCTGTCTTTTAATAAATAATGGGGAAAAGGGTCTGGGAAATAATTCTGATAGGAGGTGCCAGAAAAGATATTTCGGGACAAGAACGTTCGGTATTTCGTTGTTATTAACAAGGAGGAGGAATGAATAAAAAACTAGCCGTTCTTACGATCGCGGCGATGTTGCTATTAGCGTTTTCCGTGGCCAGCGCCGATAAAGAAACAGGTTTCGGAGGTAAGATCTACGCCCATTGGTATTATGATCTTTCCGATTCGCTTCAATACAGCATGTCGAATACCGATTTCGACAGTTATAGCGCCTTTGGTGTCAGCAGATCATATATCACCGGGTGGGCTAAGTTGACGGATAAATCGTCTGGGAAAGTAACGATCGATATGAACCCGGCCAACAACAATATCCGCCTTAAATACGCCTATCTAAAATGGAATCTTTTCAGCGGCGCCCGGATAGGAGTCTGGTCAAAGTTCGGGCTTCACGAAACCCCCTGGATTAAGGGGATGAATAAAACCTGGGGACGTCGTTACCTGGCCAAAACCCCTTCCGATGTACTCGGTATGGAAACATCTTCCGATAACGGAATATCGGTTATCGGTAAGCTCGGCGAAAAGGGGAAATGGGGATGGGCTTCGCTCTCTATTTTCAACGGCGCGTCGTACAGCTCTCCGTGGGATAACAACCCCAATAAGGATATCAACCTCGCCGCCTTTATCGCCCCCTTGAACGGTAATGCCGATTTCGCCAAATCGACCGTTGGGTTCCAGTACTATTCCGGTACTTTAAATTCGTACAATACCAGCGATACGACCGCCCAGGTGGAGGATGATTACAGAAAGTCCCTAATCTCCGCGATGGCCAATTTCCAGTACAAGAAGCTATTTGCGCTTGGCGTAGAATACGATTCCTACAATTCGTCGGTTGAGTTGGGAACGGCGAATAATATGTGGCTGGATTCTCTGGGCAATGTGGTTGAGAATAAAGCGACTGCCATAGCCCTGTTCGGCACTCTCTGGTTCGAGGAGTTGATGAAAGATAACGAAAAGCTCAAATCCCTGAACGTTTTCTTCCGCTACGCGATGTTCGATCCTGACGGCGACGATCTGGATAGCGAAATGAATACAACCGAGATGATTTTCGGTGTGGAATGCGCGCCCTATAAGGGTCTCAAAACTTCGCTGAATTATAGATCGGATACTGTCAAAGATCTGGGCGTTGGCGTGGATGATATTTCCAACGCCTATCTCTTCCTGAACGCCCAATTCGCGTTCTAACTGATTCCGTTAGAGAATCTTACGCCGGCTCCGCTTACGCGGGGCCGGCTTATTATTTTTCGGTTATTATGAATATATTTTCCGAATATTTAAGAACCGCGTCTAATTGATCGATATATATAGTTGAGCTAATATATTATTAAAATATCAGAGTGTAGAGGCTATGATAGAAAGCGGAATAATTAACGTCACAATTTCCATAATGATATTTGCCGGAATATTGATTAATTCCAGAATTCGAACATTCAGGGATACCGTCGTATTCGCTCCTGAAATTCTTATCGCTGTATATTCTCTGGTATTCGGAGTTACTATTGTTTTTTACGCGTCGATTCCCTACTTCGACGAGACTTTTCACGCTATTACCGTTATTCTTCTCTATTTGCCATTGGCCTGCGTTGTGGCAAATAATCAAGGCCATTTCGTACGTTTGAAAAAGAAGCCGATCAAATGGCTTATATCGGCGATAATCGTGACAATAATATACGCGATACTAGACCGTGGAAACGGTAATTTCGGGTACGATAGTCTTATTTCCGACGCGATTATAACGATATATTTCGGTATCGCGTTGCTTCGACTCGGGGGCATTCAGAGAATTATGTTATTGTTAGCCATATTGATATGGAGCGCTTTTCATCTTTCGACCGACATGGCTTTTCAGGCAAGCCTTAGTTTTACGCTGGGAGCGATCGCTTATATAAGAGTTAACTTTATGAACAACTCGTCTGTTTTCAACAGGTTTGAATTCTTTGCCGAAGACTTAGTAGAATCGACCGTTATTCCGTTTTTAATTCTCGATCTCTCGGGAAGAATCGTCTATGCCAACCGGGAATTTACCGAATTTTCGGGGTATAGCGATTCGGATATAATAAATAAGGATGCCATCGAGTTGTTTGAAATCCCCAATAACTGGATTTTGAAAATAGATTCTAATGAAGAGAATAAAAGAGTAAGATGTAACCTTTCGGCAAAAAATGGCCGGAAGCTGCCTATCTTATTGTGGCTGAATGAAATAAGACGAAACAATAAAGATCTCAAAAACCTGATTTGCTTCATATATGACGAATCCGATCATCAGGTAATGAAAGCCAAATTAAACGCTGAAGCTCGACGTTTCTCCGGCCTGCACGAAACCAGTAGGGCCTTATCATCGTCGTTGGAAATGAGAGACGTGTTAGAGGCGATAGCCGGCGCCGCCGAATCATTGACCGATTCGGAAACCTGCACGGTTTTTCTGCTCGATCATACCAAGCAGACAATAAACGCTATTTACTCGACCGAGGAGATTTATAGCGACGAGGTTATGAATTTCGAGTTTCCCATAGGGCATGGATTGACAGGACGTGTAGTGGGGGAGGGAAGGCCGCTTATAGAAAACTATGATGACAAACACATCCTGGCAGTGTTGATTCCGGGTACTTCCGATGATAAGGAATCGATACTTTCGGCGCCGTTGTTGGTGAAAAATGTGGTTATCGGCGCTCTTACGCTGTATAAAACCGGGAATAAAAAATTCGACGATGAAAACCTCGAGACCCTTACCGTATTCGCTTCCCAAGCCGCGTCGGCCCTGGAAACCAGCCGGTTGTATATGAAATTGAAGGAATCGGAAAAAGTATATAGATCGTCGGTTGATCTTGCCGGCGACGGTATCATGTTTATCGATTACGAGACGGGCAAAATTACCGACGCTAACGAGACTATTAAAAATATGCTCGCTTACTCCTGGGCTGAAATAGTGGCAAAGAATATCTGGGAATTACATCCACAACCCCAAATGCGGATCGTCAGACAACTTTGGCAATCGGTTCGGGGTAAGGACAGCGATTTTCTCTCGGAGATCGAGTACGAATCGAAGGACGGCAGGATAATTCCGGCTTCTATAAACGCGTCGATAATCGCCGCAGGCGACGTTAAGTTTATCCAATGGGTCGTACGGGATATGAGCGAATATAAGAGAACTATCGAGAGAATGACATTTTTCTATGATGTCTTTAGCAGCCTGGAAGAGCCGGTATTGATCACCGAGGCGAACGGAACGGTATGTTTCGCCAACGAGGCCTTTAAAACCTTACTGTTTGTCGATTCCAACGCCGCCGATAGTATCGGTGACAAGAAAATTAGTTTGAGATCATTGGGGATGCCTGTTTTGGAGGAGATATGGGATATTGTAAAGAACAAATCCAGATTTACAAGACAAGTTTTGTTTGATTCGAAACAGGACGACGCGGTTGTAAAAACAGCGCATATCTTTGCCAAATATGACAATACCCAAACGCTGACTCATCATATCTGGATGTTCCGCCCGGGTCCCGTAAGTGAAACCGAAGACGATAAGCCGATGCCTACCGCGATCAGACCTTAGGATCCGAATACATTTTATTTCAATTATTATAGACGGTTTCGAGAACGCTTTTGAGGCTTTTTCATTATGCCGGAGGTCGGAATCGAACCGACACGGAGTTTTCGCTCCACCGGATTTTGAGTCCGGCGCGTCTACCAGTTTCACCACTCCGGCAGCTGGCCGGACTAATTATAGGTTCGATTGCCCTTAAGTCAAGATTTTATTACTTCGACCCGCGGCGCATGCTTTTAGCCAATATCTCGTCGATATTCGGATGCAGCCGGACTTGAATCAAAGGTGTTTTCTTATCCTTACCATCAACCGCCTTTAACGGTTTCGATGCTGTCTTTTTAGATGGCCTGGAGCTGTCTTTCTCACGGTGCGCCATTACAACCTCCCTATACGTTGTCTCCGGGGGGGGGAAAGCAACTTAAGGATTTGCCTATCGGAACGCAAGGTAATTTTCAGGGGAGCGGCAGTAAGGTTTAGCCAGGCTACGACACGGAAAAACACAGCGTAAATAGTAGGTGCGGGGTTTATCCCCGTACAACTTCGTCTCAAAGTGCGGCCGGACAAGTCGGCCGCATGCGAAACATGCTTACCTTCGGGATAGCATTCTATCCAACTCCCTGTATTTGTCCCATTTGAATCGTTTCATATAATCTCAACCTCTATTTGGGTATTTGATTAATCTGTAAAAAGCGATAAAGATTGCGGTATTTCCAAAGCATAATCGTATCAAGAATCTTTCTTGAGTGATATCGCATTCACTATGATTTTATTCTATTGTAGAATCCTTCCCAAATCTCTTGCGGAAAGACTATTTTATCCGCTCCGGGAATGTTGGGAATTCCCCTTCCGGTATTCAAGTCTATGTCAAATTTCAAGTAAGCTTTATAGGCTAATTGGCTGCAATAGAAGGCTTTTTCAGTATCAGAATTAAAAAAGTTAAGATTATAAGGTTTATTAAGAGAGGCCTGTTCAAGACAGTAATTAGCTACCCCCAACCTGATTTCATTTATTTTATTCTCCGAATATTCTCTATTATGCAGGGGATAGGCGATACCATATAAATTATCTATAAGACCGCCTCTCAGGTTTTTTATTTTATTTGAATCCCAGGTGTTTGCCGTAATCTCAAATTTGACTACCCCTTTTCCATTCGCTTCAACACACGCGCCTTTCGGTCCTGTATAAATAACTATATGATCCACAGGCCCGGGTATTAGTTTTCCGATTAATCTCCAGAATTGGCCTGATACAAATTGATCATTACCATCACTTGTGCAAATAATATCGCCGGTTTGAAGATGTAAACCATTGATTGTATATGAATGTATTTCCTTAATTTCCATAATCTAAAAAATCCTTCTCCGCGAGTAATGCGGAAGATCACAAAATACGTCTCTACGAAAATTGAGCCGGCCCCGTCTTGACCGATTCGGTACTATTTTGATTAATCTTCTCTTGAAATGATTATCTTCTATACAATCTCCCTCATAAATTCACTTAGTGATTCTTCTTCGAATATTTCCCGCGGAAATTTATCCTTGCTTTTTCTACTCCATTTAACCAACCTGATTTCATCATTTTCGATTTCTATCGCTGTACTGCCGTCAGTATATAACGCGCATCCTGTATTGAAATAACACGGTAAAGGTTTTCCTTTTCTTTCAACCCGTGTGATCTTCCTGTTCTTAAGCTCCTCATCCCTTTTTTCCCCAAGCTTTTTGTTAAGCTCTTTAATTTTCTTTACTACAAACTTTTTATTGTAGCGATCGTCGAGAATATTTCTTTGAATCTCTTCAATCTCCTTTTGCAATTTATCTATAAGCGTTTTAGAAGCGAAAATCGCTCGATGTGAATGTCCGCAGATTAAAATGACTTTTGTTCGTTTTGCCCATGAATACATAATTTTTTCATAGTTTTTAGCAATCTGGGATTTCGCCGCGGAAGTATGACGATCTATTTTAATTACAGGTTCGATTTTCTTATATATTCTCACGAAAAATCGGCTAAACCAACCGTTTTTATCAGACTCGGTACTGCCCTGATGGCCGTGAATAAGTAGAATACGAGCTTTACCGTTTTTATCTTTTAACTTTAAAGCTTCAGACGCAACCCCTGACTCACGAGGAATCACTCGGGCCGGATCCCTGGGAGCTCCCCATTCAGAATCATGATTGCCGAAAACACGATGGAGGAACCCTTCTTTAAATGAGCGAAATCTCTTATAAATGGTTTTGTCGTATTCTTTTACAATAGAATCAAGATCGAATTGCCAGAATTCTTCGATATCGCCCAGCAGTATAACTATGTAATTCTCCCCTTTATAATACTCCAGAGCCTTTTCGAAAACCTTATGATTGTGTCGGAAGTCGTCCGCCCTTCCTCCATCTCCGAGGTGAATATCGCTGAACATTACAATTTTATTTCCCTTGGTATCGATCTCCTTGATCGCCTTATTTTGCCATAGAGCCGAGAGCTTTTTTTCAGTTAACGCCTTATCCTGCGACATAATGCACTTCCCTTGTTAAGGACATGAGTTTATATCGTGGTCGTACTCTTATCCGCGAGTTTTGGCTTACCGTACTCGCGAATTGCCGAACGCGGTCAGGTAAACCATGATTTGCGGCCAGAACGCCCTGGATTATATAATAATGTTAGAGTAATAATCCTTGCTGTCAATACGAAATAATTGCGTATAAAGTGCGTATGTTCCTATACGCAAAGAGATTACATTTGAGTTAAGGTCTTATATTGGAAAGAGTTTGTTGAATGACGAGCTACAGCCCCGCCCGTACCGCCTCCACCGCCTTCTGGATATTCGATAGCTTGGCTTTCGATTCCTCCACGGAGCGTGTTTTCAAGCCGCAGTCGGGATCGATCCAGACCGCCTCTTTAGGCAGGTATTTCAACGCCTGCTCGATACGCGATTTGATCAGATCCACATCCTCGATCACATGGGAGTGGACATCGACAACCCCGAAGGTGATATCCTTGGTGAACGGATAGCGGGCAAAATACTCGAGCATATCCAGATCGGAATTCGACATCTCCAGGTCGAAATTATGCACCGGCAGTTCGAGCATGGCCGGGTAGATCTTCTCAAAAGCCCCGTAGCAAATATGGGTGATGAAATAAGCGTTCTGCCCCTCGGTGACGATACCCAGGGCTTCTTTGGCTATCTCGAGCTCCTCGGGACGTACACTCACGGCCGGCTCGTCGATCTGGATGATCTTGCATCCGGCCTTAATCAATTCCGCCACCTCTTTGCGGATCAGCTCGGCCAGGGCGAAACTGGCCGCCGCGCGGTCGGGATAATACTCGTTGAACGACCAGTCCATAATCGTATAAGGTCCGGTTAACATCCCTTTGACCGGTTTCTTGGTCATTTCCTGGGATCTTTTCCACCATTCCACCGTAATGGGACCCGGATATTCCAGCTTACCCTTTATGATCGGCTTGTGGTAGTAACGGTTGCCGTAAGAGCGTACCAGGCCTCCCGGATCGAAACCGGAAATGATCTCGGCGAAATAAGCGACCATATCGCCGCGATACATTTCCCCGTCGACCAATACATCCATACCGATAGATTCCTGGAAATCCATCCACTCCTGAGTAGCCTGATTTTCCAGATTGTACAAATCCTCGGCGCTGATTCGTCGTTTCTTTCGATCGGTTCTGGCCTTTAAAAGGTAGGGTGGTTTGGCGAAACTTCCTACCGACGTGGTCGGAAGAAGTGGAAGTTCTATCCCGAGTTTATTTAAGATCTCACGGCTCATGCTAATTTATCCGTTCAGTAAAGCGGCTACTTTCGACGTTAATTCCAGTTTTTTGACAGCGTAATCTTTTGGCAGATATTCCAGTCCGCTCGACGTTGTCACATGGCACTCATCGATATTCATTTTGCCGATGATCGCTTCGAGATCACCGGCTATATCCTCAGCCCGCTCCATCTTCGTATTGCGGCCGTCGAGGATACCGAAGGAGATCGGTTTGGGAAAACCGTCGTTTTTCAATCTCTCCGATAGGGTGGGAGAGTAGGTGAAATCGAGTCCGAACATATCGGCTTCGATTTCGGGAAGACGGTTCAGAATAGCCGAGCAATCACCGAAATAGAAAGCCAGAATAATCTTGGCGTTGCCCTTGTTTTGGATAATCTGCCCGATAGCTTCTTTAAAAAGATCGAAATTATCCGGTTCTCTCACGAAGGCCGGTTCCTCGATCTGTATATACTCAACGCCTTTCGCGGCCAAACGGCCTGTTTCCACCCCGAGGATCTCGCCGAGTCTCAGGCAAAAGCTCTCAAAATCCATGGACGATTTATTCTGGGACATTTTGGCAAGGCTGTAAGGCCCCAAAAGCACCGCTTTGGTCGGGCAGCCGGCGTTTTCCATGGCGAACGCGGCCTCGTCGGCCAGACCGCCGGAACCCTCGGAGATATTATCTCCGGCTACTGGCTGACGGAAATAATAATTGGTGTCGAAAAACCGTAAAAGGCCGTTGATCTCGAACCCCTTGAGATGAGCCGCTATATGCGAAGCGTGATCATACCAGCGGATCATCCCGTCGGTAACCACCTCGCAACCGGCGGATTTCTGAATGGAAATAAGCTCCCGGATCAAATCCGTTTGAATATCCCCGAATTCAGTCTCGCTGATTTTCTTTTTCTCGAGCTTCGCGTAAGCCCGCCGTAGTTTTTGCTCTTCGGGCTTATCGCCGACTCGAGGGAAGTTCGAATGCGTGGCCGCGATAATTTTCATGGGCGCAATTTTATATCTGAACAATTTAAAAAGCAAGATATAAATTCGCGAAATTGTTATTTTATTGTGATGAGCCGAATTTTAGTTAGAGAAAAGTATCTGTATTTGCCGGATGGGTTGGCTTATCTACTACCCGAGCTTTATCGGCACCGGTATAAAGCAAATTATAAACGCTATAATGCTTAACAAGCCGATTATCTTCCGGCCTGTTCCTATCGGTATCTCATCCATGATGGTGGGGGGGTGAGTAGGTTTAACTATAATCCCTATTAGCATCCATAATAACCAACCCGGCCAGTAAAACGATAAAAACAGCAATCCGAATATTACCAGCCTGGAGACCAGTTTCTGCCATTTACCGATAAGGGCATACACGATACGGCCGCCGTCGAGCTGCCCCAGCGGAAGTAGATTGAACATGGTCACGAGTATCCCTACCCATCCGGCGAAGGCCGTGGATGATATATAAAGCCCGTATCCCTCCGGGATCGGCCCTTTCACGATATATGTTATAAATTTGAATAATAACGATTCGCCGAAATACATAAGACCGGCATCTGCCGGAATCTGTTCGATTGAGGATTGGTCTATTCCGATAAAAAGTACGACTATTGCCACCACAAGCCCGGCCAAAGGCCCCGCCGCTCCGACATCCAGCAGTTGACGTCGATTCAGAAACGCCGACCTGGAGATTATCAACGCCCCTAGGGTACCGATTGGAGAAATTATCGGGGGCGCCGGTATGAAATAGGGCAGAGATACCTTTACTCCATGCTTCCGCCCGGCTATATAATGCCCGAATTCATGGAATAGCAGAATCGCCAGGAGAGATACCGAAAAAGGGGCGCCGGCGATTATCATTTCAAAGGGGTAGCGGAAAATCAGCCACGGACTTTCTCCCCACGGACCGCCCGACCAGAACGCCCCCGCCATAAGCGTACTTCCGAAAGTCATCAGGAAAAGCGCGAGATTTAACCACGGGAACTTCTTGGTTTCCGCCGTTTTCACTTTTTCGATTCTGACTATAATCGATCGGTCGAAAGTTGATAATGTGATCCTGTCCCCGAAATCTCTCAGCCGATCTTTTATCTCCCGTTCCGGGAGAATATCGTTTATCCCGGAGTGTCCTTTGATGACAATCTCCCTTTTGGATGTAAAAACCGCCGATACATCGATTAGCCCTATAAGTGATTCCCCTATTCTGGTGGCGATATTATCCTGCCCGTTACTCATCCGATCACAATCCTTATCCCCCGATAAACAGATTATCCGATTCCCACGATGATTCGACGCCGATAAACGTTTCGAACGCCTATTTTACGGCTATTATCGGCCCGAACTGATCGCTATTTCCAAGCCCGGTTAATATAACCGTCTTAAAAGCGTTGTCGACAGATAAAAATAGTTTGACATGAGAAAACACAGACTTATTTTCATCGAGGATACTTTATCGTGGAAACCCGATATGGATTGCGTAAACTCGTTCACAGTAAGGTTAACCTGAGAAAAGCCGGGCTGCCGCAACCATTCGAACCGGAAATGGAACCAGGATGGGGGACAGCGGCGATAAAAACCGCCTTGATTATCAATAATCGGGCGCGTTATGCCGACGATTAAAACGAATGGACAAAAGAAAAGAAAATAGAAATTTTAAAGAGCCTGAAGGGATAGTGGAAATAGAGGGGATATCTCTTCCTGTCAACGGCGATCTTTCGGATATAAATAAAAATCTTCGTCGTAAAATTTTCGATCTTTATACCATTTTCGAAATTTCCCGGCATCTGAACTCTATGCTCGATGTCGATTCTCTGCTGAACGCGATTCTCTTTACCTGTATCGGGCAGATGGGCGTTTCCGGCGCGGCTATCGCCGTTCAAAATCATACCGGCGACGATATCTCCAAAATCCACGTTAAGGGAATAAATCTCCCGAAATCTATCTCCTGGAATTTCCATAAGAACGGTCCGCTGGCGAGACTGCTGCAACGCGAAGCGAAACCTCTATTAGCCGAGGAAATCAACAATAAAATCGCGAGTAATTTAGAAGACAATACCCGATTAAGGGCGCTCGAAGCGGAGCTAATCGTTCCCTTAATGGCTAAAGGGAACCTTCTGGGGATACTCTTTCTGCCGCGAAAGATCAATGGTACGCCGTTTCACGTGGATGATCTCGAATTCGTCTCGATCCTTGTCAACCAGCTAAGCGTGGCGGTGGATAACGCCAATCTATACGAAAGCGAACGGGAAGCTCTTCTGGAGTTGAGATCCACCCAACAGCGTTTGCTGGAATCAGAACGTCTGGCCGCCCTGGGCAAACTCTCGGCCTCTATCGCCCATGAGGTCAACAACCCTCTCGGGATCATCAAAAACTACCTGACTATAATTTCAAGATCGGTGCCTGAGAATAAGGAGATCGGCGATAACCTCGAAATAGTCCGCGAGGAAGTCGACAGGATAGCCTTTATAGTGAAACAGCTTCTCGATTTTTACCGGCCCGCGTTGGAGAAACCGACAGTTTTCGATCTCTGCGATATTATTTCGACAACTCTCGATCTTATGAAAAACGAATTAAAAAAATCCGCTATCGAAATTGTCAGGCCTGCCGGTGAAATCTCCTGCAAGGTCGCGGGCTCCCGCGAAAAAATCAAGCAGGTCTTTTTGAATCTGCTTCTAAACTCCCGGGACGCTATGCCTAACGGCGGAAAAGTAGAAATCTTGGTAAGCAAAAACGATGATTACGTGGAAATTTCTCTGGCGGATAGCGGCACCGGTATCGATGAGAATATTTTGCCGAATATATTCGAACCGTTTTTTACCACCAAAAAGGATTCCGGCACCGGCCTGGGGCTGGCCGTCTGCTACGGGATTATCAGATCCCATCACGGCTCCATAACGGTATCGAATAACTCCGATGGTGGAGCTACTTTTATAATTAAATTACCCGTGGAGCCGCAAAATGGCTGAAGGCAAAATACTTGTATTAGATGATGAGCCTCGCATGGTCGACAGTCTTAAAACCCTGCTGACGATGGAAGGATATCAGGTTGCCGGCGAGGTTAACGCCGAGGCCGCTATCGAGCATATGGATAAAACCGATTTCGACCTGATTATAACCGACATAAAAATGCCCCGGATCGATGGTATAGAAATAATGCGGCGGGTACGTGAAAAAAACCCCAATCTCTGCGTGGTGTTGATTACCGGTTACGCATCCATAGATACCGCTAAATACGCTGTTGAGGAAGGCGCTTTCGGATATCTTACAAAACCGCTGGAAATTGACGAGCTAAAGCTCGTTGTTGCCAGAGGTCTCGAAAAACGCAAATCGGAAATAGAAAAATTTCAACTGCTCGAAGCCCTTAAAATAGCCAATGAGACCCTGCAGGTTAAGCTTGCCCAGCTTGACGCACTATCGAGCGCGGGAAACCTTCTGGCCACCACTATCGACTTAAAGGAAGCCCTGACCGCTATTCTTTCGTTGGCGATCGATGTTATAGGAGCCAAACTCGGTTCGGTGATGATCCTCGATCTGGTCAGGGATGAACTGTATATAGGCGCCTCTTGCGGTATCGAGGAAAATGTTGTTCAGAATACAAGGATGAAACTCGGATCATCTATCTCCGGTCACGTGGCTAAAACAAGACGTTCGTTGATTGTGGAGGATATCGAGAGGGATAAGAGATTTTCCCGAATAAACAGGGAAAAATACGAATCCAAATCTTTGATTTCCGCCCCGCTAATCTATAAAGACAGTCTTTTCGGAGTAATAAACCTGAATAATAAGCAAAACGGACAGCCGTTTACCACCGATGACTTACGACTCTTGAGCGCTATCGCCATACCTGCGGCCGTGGCCATAGACAGGGCCAATCTAATCGCCGATAAAACCGAAACTATTAATTACCTGACCGTTCTTCATTCCCTGGCGGAGCGGGTTTCCATGATCGACGATCCCGCGCAAATAGGCGAAATCACTTTCGATGGATTAAAAAAGCTTTTCGATCTCGATTCCATTTTCTGGTTCGATTATCTCGAACACAGCGACGAACTGCTTCTGGAGTTTTATCATGGCAGCCTCTCCGATATCCCCATACCGTCAGAGTTGAAAAACATCAAATTCCAAAGTGATATGGTTACAGTCGGCAAATCGATCGATACTATCCTTCTCCAGAAGAAACTTAGCTCCGAGATCGTGAAATTCGTGAGGCAAACGGGGAAAAAAATGGAAGTTGTTACTTTACCGATTTTTCTCAAACGCGCCCTGACGGGAATCGCGGTTTTGGTCTTTCCTCATGATTTCTCTTTCACCGATTCATTGAAAGAATTAGCCCTTTTGGCTCTCACCCAAACCGCCGCAATTTATCAACGTCAAAAGGCGGTCTTAAACTCAACTCAGCTTATGACAATGGGGCGTTTGCTCGGAGAAATAGGTCATGATCTTAAAAAACCGTTAACTAACTTGAAAGGCGCGATTCAGATCTATCAGGGTAAGATAAAAAGCAAACTCGCCTCGGAGTTTTTCCCGGAAGCGGAGAAAGAGGTTAATCGCCTTTCTGAACTGGTCAAAGAGATCGCCGAATTCTCCAAGCCTAATAAGTACCAGAAAAGAAAGATCCAGATAAGTGATCTGCTCGAGAAAAGCCTCGATTTGATCAGCTACAATATAAAAGACAAAGATGTAAAGGTTGTAAAGAACTACTTACAGGAAAACCCACCGGTAATGGCCAATGCTCATGAAATGCTTCAACTTTTCATCAATATATTGCAGAATTCTGTAGATAGTATGAACATTGGCGGAACGTTGACTTTAGATGTGCAAAAACTTGCCGAAGATGATGTAAGATGGCTTCGAATCAGAATCGAGGATACCGGGGCCGGCATACCCGAGGACGAGCTGGCCAGGATATTCGCGAGATATTACACGACGAAGCAGGGGGGAACCGGCCTTGGATTGGCCATCGCCGAGAGGATAATACTCGTGCATAACGGAAGAATTTCCGTAACCAGCAAGCTCGGAGCCGGTACAACATTTATGATAGATTTGAGAATTTAGTTTATGAAAAACCAAACCGTGAGTATCCTGGTAATTGACGATGATCCCAAAGTCCCCTGGATTCTGTCCGAAGGTCTGGGAAACGGTTATATTGTCGAATCCGCGAGAGATGGTAAAGAGGGAATTAATAAAATTACGAAAACTCCTATCGGCGATAGACCTGAACTTGTCCTGCTCGATATCCAGATGCCGGGTATGAACGGTATCGAGGTTTTGGAGCGGATTAAGGGGCTTGACGGTTCCATTGACGTAATCATGCTATCAGGGCACGGCGACACTAAAAATATTGTCGAATCCGTAAAAAGGGGAGCCGCCGAGTTTATAAATAAGCCATTCGATGTTAAAGAAGTCGAATTGCATATACGATCCGTTCTCGAAAGGCGGAAATTAAAGGAAGAGCTTGTCGTCCTGAGGGAGAAGCTGAAAAAGAGCGCTCAAAACGCTCTTGTCGGCGATTCCAAGGCCCTAACCGACGTTAAGAACCTTGTCCAGGAAGTGGCCGATTCCGAGCTTACCGTATTGATCAGGGGAGAATCCGGAACCGGCAAAGAGATTGTGGCCAGGATGCTTCACGATAAATCGAGCCGTCGTAAAGCGCCCCTCGTGAAAGTAAATTGTGCCGCCATACCTCGCGATCTGTTGGAAGCCGAACTGTTCGGGTACGAAAAGGGAGCGTTTACCGGCGCTCATAAAACCAAACCCGGCAGGTTCGAAATCGCCGATAAGGGAACAATGTTCTTGGACGAGATCGGTGACATGCCCATGGAACTGCAATCAAAACTACTTCAGGTTTTAGAGCAGCAGGAGTTTGTCCGTGTAGGCGGGATAAACACTATCCATGTGGATGTCAGGATCGTCTGCGCGACCAACAGGGATCTCGAATTAGCTATTTCCGAGGGGAATATGCGCGATGATCTTTTTTACAGGTTAAACGAGATTACCGTGAATCTGCCTTCGTTAAGGGAGCGCAGAGACGACGTTCCGCTTCTGGTCGAACATTTTCTCGAAAAATACGCGATCCTGTACAACAGGCCTCGAAAAGAGCTCAAATCGGAGACCATCAGGCAGCTTCAGAATTTCGATTGGCCCGGTAATGTACGTCAATTGGAAAACCTGATCAAACAGATAGTGGTTAGATCGGACGAAAACGTTATCTATGATACTTTGAAAGGGCCTATTCCCGGAGGAGGTAAAAAAGGGCCGATTATCGATATCGCCGATGGTGATTATTCCATGAAAGCGAAAGTCCAGTTGGCGGTAAGCGAGGTCGAAAAGCTCCTGATTACCAAGGTATTGCTCAAAACCAACTGGAACAGACGAAAAGCGTCAAAACTTTTGGAAATCAGCTACCGATCGCTATTGTATAAGATCAAGGAATACAAGATAATAGATTGAATGCATCTAATGTGAAAATATTTGCAAAATGCGAAACCGGGATGGAACAACCGTCCCGGCATTTTTTTAGCGATAGGTCTCCAATATAGCTTAACCTGTTGTTAATCAACAAGATAAAAAGCCGCCCCGCGATTTATCGGCCAAGTGCTCCATATAAAATCATCGGCATCGTATTTGCTTATTCAATTACTACATTTTGAACTTTAGCGAGTTCTTTACCTGGGAGATGCCGCAAGAATTGTCCTGATGCAAAAATCAATACCATTGAATTTCAGAAAGTCGGAAAACATGTACGACAATCCGTCCTTGTTTAAGGCGAGAGCCTTAGAAGAGATCAAGCGCGCTCGACGATACCCTACTTTCGTCTCCATGATTCAGTTCGATATCTCCCATATAAACTCGATCGAGGAAATCGAGAATTTTGAAAACCTGGATCAATTTCAGGAAAACCTGTTGGGCTTGGTCGGCGGGTCTGTCAGGGATACCGATCTGGTTTCCCATCTGAATCAAGGGAAAATAGCTATCCTATTAGTTGAAACCGCCAGAGAAGGCGCTTATTCGGTCAGGGACAGGCTTAAAAAAACCATCAAGTATTTCTTATGCAACAACACAAAATCTCCGGTCAACTGGCGTGTCCCGAGCAAAGAACATTTTTTTCCCGGCGCCAGCGGAAATGCCAACGACCTCCAGGTCGCCGTCGAAAATTTGAATAATTAGAATAGACACGGTAATATATATTCCAGAGCGCCTGACATCGTTATACAAGACGAATATTCGGCTATACAGAAAAAATACATCGACGGCAAACGCCACTATCGATAATAATCGCCCCTTCAGGCCTGTTCCGGCCGAAGGGGCTATCTTGTTCATGTTGGTAAAAAGAATTCCATCTGTTGACATCATTATTATTTTAAATTAAGATTCTCTATATGAGTTTGGATTTCAGAAAGAGGTTGGATAAAGGCGCGTTGGTTTGCGACGGCGCTATGGGTACTTACCTCAATCAAAAGGGGATCTCCTATTCGGGCAACCTCGATGAACTTTGCCTTACGGATCCGAAATTGATCGGCGAAATTCACAGGGAATATATCGAGGCGGGAGCGGAAATAATCGAGACGAATACTTTCGGGGGCAACATGTTCAGGTTATCCAGCCACGGTCTCGATAATAAGGTCAGAGATATTAACCTCGCCGGAGCGAAAATAGCCCGCGAAGCCAGGGAGATAAGCGGTCTCGACGTGTTCGTCGCCGGTTCGATCGGTCCTCTGGGTAAACCAATCGAACCCCTGGGAAGAATAACCGTAGAAAACGCCAGGGAGGCCTTTATCGAGCAGGCCGAGGCCCTTCTCGAAGGCGGGGTCGATCTTTTTATTATCGAAACTATCTCTTATATCGAGGAAATGGTTATCGCGGTGGAGGCGGTAAAAACCGTAAGCGATATCCCTATTATCGCCCAGCTTACGTTTACTACCGAGGGTACCACCTATTTCGGCTCCACGCCCGCGGAGATGGCCGCCCGACTGCTTCCGCTTAATGTCGATGTCATTGGAACGAATTGTTCGGTCGGACCTCAAAAAGCGCTCGAGGTTGTCGAACAGCTTTCCGAAATGGGCGTGCCGCGTATTTCCGCTCAGCCGAACGCCGGCCTGCCGAGATATTACGGGGGCAGGTTTGTTTATTTATCATCGCCCGATTACTTCGCCGAATACGCCAGGCTATTTGTCAAAGCCGGGGCTCGAATCGTAGGGGGGTGTTGCGGCACCACTCCGGAGCATACCGCGGCTGTGGCCGACACTTTAAAAGACTCGGCGATAAAGAGACCATCGAAGAAAATAAAGCCGATGCCCGCTGATAAAGCGGAATCAATCGTCTCGACCGGCGGTGTCTCGACCCCGTTTTCCGAAAAGTTGAGATCGTCTTTTGTGGTTTCGGTAGAGATCGATCCTCCCAAAGGCACCAATCCGGCCAAGCTTATCGATGCCGCGGGCCGGCTGAAGGAGGCCGGCGCCGATGCTGTTAATATCGCCGATTCCCCCATGGCCAGGGTGAGGATGAGCTGTCTCGCCCTCGCCTACCTGATTAAATCATCCGTGGACCTGGATATGATCCTGCATTTTACCACCAGGGATCGAAATCTCATGGGGCTGCAATCCGATCTTATAGGGGCTAACGCCGTGGGTATCCAGAATATACTGGCTCTAACGGGAGATCCGCCGTCAATCGGGGATTATCCCCAGGCCACCGCTGTTTACGATGTCGATTCTATCGGGCTGATAAAAATCATCTCCAGGCTGAATTCCGGATACGATTTTGCCGGTAACTCCATCGGAAAACCGACAAACCTGTCGATCGGAGTAGCGGCCAATCCGACAAATCCCGATTTTAAGGCCGAAATCGCCCGGCTGAGGGAGAAACTTGACGCCGGAGGGCAATATATCATGACTCAACCGCTTTACGAACTGGCCCCCCTCCAGAGGCTCTTGGATAGCCTTAAGCGTGATGACGTTCCGGTATTGCTCGGGATTCTTCCCCTGGTAAGCTATAAACACGCCCAGTTTATGCATAACGAGGTTCCCGGTATCGAAATACCCGAAAATATCAGACGCGATATGGAGAAGGCGGGAGAGAATTCGGCGGCGCTGGGTGGAGAGATCGCTTGGGAATTCATCGAAAAAGCGAGATCCATGGTTTCCGGTATCTATTTGATGCCCTCTTTCGGTAGATTCGAGACCAGTATCGGTATAATCAAAAAGCTGAAAAACGGTTAAATCGAGCGACAATTATAGATCCACGCCTTCATTTTTGCGCCTATAACCCGTTGATTGTGAAATATTTAACTTGAATATGGGGGTTGACATGAGATGGAAATGTGATTATATCATCGTTGTGGTATTTGAGTAAGAGGTCGCTAAAAAAAGGAATCGAAAGGTTTTAGTTCGATGGGTAAAGAGCTTTCCGGTAAAGAACGAATCGATAGAATATTGAGGGGCCAGGAAATAGACCGTCCTGCCGTTTCCGCGTGGCGTCATTTTTACGATAAAGAAAACAACAAAGAAGATCTTGTAAAATCGATGCTTGAATATCAGGCCGAATACGATTGGGATTTTATTAAAATCAACTCGAGAGCGTCCTACCATGTTGAGGATTGGGGAGTAACGTTAAAATTCTCCGATGATCCTCTTACCAAGCCGGCAGCGAAAAGTTTCCCGGTAAAAACGAAATCGGATTGGTCGCGGATTCGTCCTCTCGATTATCGTTCCGGTGTTTTGGGAGAGGTTCTCTCCGCCGGCAATGATATTTTGAAATCGGTGAATTCGCGGATATACTGCGTTCCCACCATATTCTCGCCTCTCTCGATCGCCGCCGATTTGGTGGAAAACGACGATAAATTCGTTTCCCTGCTCAACGAAGCTCCCGGGGAACTGCATGGCGCGCTGGAAGCGATCACCGAAACTTTTCGCGGATACGTGGCGGAGTTTATCAATATAGGAACGGCCGGGATATTTTTCGCCACCACCGAATGGGCTACCCGCGACCGTCTGACCGAGGATCAATACCTCGAATTCGGACGTCCCTATGACCTGCGGGTGTTAGACGCGGCTTCCGGAGGTTTTTTCAACATCGTCCATATCTGTAAAACCAATAACATGCTTCCGCTTTTCAGAGAATACCCGACTCCGATATTGAGCTGGAACCCATTCGAGGCGGGGAACCTGAGTCTATCCCAGGCCGCTCAAATTTCCGATAAGATTTTCATGACCGGAATCGATCAAAACGGCGTTCTTCGCGGCGGTTCCCCCGAGGCGATCGCGGAGCAGGTTGATAGCTCTCTGCGAGAGGTTCCATTCGGAAAATTGATTGTCGCTCCCGGCTGTGCCGTAAAGGTCGATACGCCGAATGAGAATATGCGCGCCCTCGCCGCCACCGTAAAAGGATGGAAGCCATGACCGACGAATATCTAAACGATATTTCTCAAAATAGAATTGTGAAAACCGCCGAGGATTTCATCAAGACGGCTTCGACCACGTACTCGGCGTTGGAGGCGGTGGTCGGTCTTTTACACGCGAGTGTCCCGTACTATGATTGGGTCGGGATCTATTTGCTGGGCGAGGATAACGTTTTAAAACTCGGTCCTTACCGCGGCGAAGAGTCTCCTCATAGAGAGATCCATCTCGAACACGGTATCTGCGGAGCGGCGGCCAGGGAGAAGCAAACGATCATGGTGGGCGATGTCAACGCCGATCCCCGTTACCTGGCCTGCACCTATGAAACCAAATCGGAAATAGTCGTCCCGATTATGAAAAAGAAAAAAGTCATGGCCATTATAGATATCGATTCGGACAGGCAGGACGCTTTTACCGAGACCGACAGGACCATACTGGAAACAATCGCCGGCGCCTTAAGCGGACTGTTTTAGTAAATGACGGAAAATTCGGATATATAATTCGAAGGCACTTTCAAAGTTAATATTCTATCAGTAGGGGGCGATCTCAGATCGCCCCGTTTCTTTTAAGGCTGATCTTAGATCAGCCCCTACGGTTTGTAATTGCTCCGCCGTAGGGGGTTTGATTAATCAAACCCCTACGAATGTAATCATCATTTCAAATATAGTATTTTAATCGCCGTATCAAACCCGCCCGCTCTGGCTCTGGCAAAATAGACCCCCGAAGAGACTCTTCGCCCGGTGTTGTCGGTGGCGTCCCAGATCGCGTTATTTTTATTCCCTCCTTCATCACTACTCAATTCTAGCTTTTTTACCAACCTGCCGTGAATGTCAAATATCTCAATAATCTCATCACCTCCTTTGCTTCCAATTAGAGTTAACATAATATTAGAATTGAAGGGATTGGGATAGGCCACGAGTTGAAGTCTCTTCGGCAGCGGCATATCGGTACCATCCACAGCCGAAACGAAATCGGGGTTTCGGATATAGAATAAACTGCCTCCGTTGCTCTCGGTGTGTTTCCAATAAAAGCAATGCAAAACAGTATCCGTTCCCAGGATAGTATGGGCTAATCGAGGGGCTCCTTCAGTCGCAACATCCTGCCCCGAAATACTTTCGGGGGTTTCCCAACTCCACCCCGTGTCCGCAGACATAGAGTAGGTTACCTTGGGGTAGCCGCAACCTAAGAGCCAGTTGTCAGTCCAGGCGACATGAAACTTATCCCCAAGAATCAGACAATAGGAACCCTCTCCCGATTGAGTATTTGTTATACTTCCCCAGGGTTCCCAGGTGTCACCGTTATCAAGGCTTAACCGATAGAATATGTCACCGGATATGCCGCACATACTGCCGTTCCGATAGTCCATCCAGGCAACCAGTATGCGGCCGTTGGAATCGGCGTAAGCCGAAGGAATCTGACTGTGCCTATAATCGGGAATAGGCTCCGCTGGCGAGAGAATGATCCTATCGGACCAAGTGATCCCGAAATCGTCGCTGTTTCTATAATAAACTTCGTATCCGAAAGAATCAACATCGACGCTCATCGGATGAATAAAATGTAATCGGTCTCCCGCGTAAAGAAGGCGGGGGGGCTGTATGATTATAAGTGGGCCCTGCTCGATCACTGTGCTGTCTTGCCAGGTTTCTCCAGCATCCAAACTTCGGAAAAATAGATATCTCTTGTACAAATTAAAATATACGTTGCAGACTGCAAATAACGTGTCGCCATTTGTAGCCAGGCTGACGAATGGGAGAACTCGGCTGGTAGTGTTTGCAAACACCCTTAGAGGTTGGCGCCAGCTTCGTCCACCATCCGAGCTTCGGGAATAATATAGTTGGGGATATAATGGGTCGGTAAATTCTCTCCATATGAGATGCAGATTGCCATTTGAATATTTTAAGTCAGGTCTTTCGATCTCCCTGGATATGTCTATCGGTATGATCGGCTCGGTCCATGTGGCGCCGTTGTCCTCCGAGCGCAGATACCACGCCCATGGCGGATTCACCGCAACCACATGCAGAGTTTCCCCTACGGCAACTACTCGAGGAGCACCCAAACGGAATTCCCCGTCAATCTCCACTGGCTCGGTCCACTGGGCGCGGGCGAGGGATGTTAATAATATAATCAATATTATGGGCCAGGACCGAAATGCCATCATTTTCATTATCTCCATTAGAGACGTTCTCCTATATAATAACCAAAATTAACAAATAGTCAATATAGTTATAAAGTTTATCGGGGGAGTTTGGATTATACGGAATAAATCAAAACAATCGAATTAGCTGCCCAGAATATGCTTCAACACAAAAAAAACATTTTCTTTTCGTTCTCTTAACCTGCGGTAAAAGTATGGGAACCAGTGGGTACCGTACGGCACATAAACGAGCATTCTGTAATTCTCCGACACCAGTTTTTTTTGCCCGAATCGGTTTATACCGTATAACATCTGGAACTCGAATTTATCCCTGCCGATATTGTTCTCTTCGGCGTATTTTCTGGTGGCCGCAATCATATCGTTGTCGTGGGTGGCGACCGAATGAAAAATCCCCGAATCTAACAGAATTTTCATAAGTTCGATGAAATTCTCGTTAACCCGGGCTTTTTTCTGAAAGGCCGCCGATGCCGGTTCCTTGTAAGCGCCCTTGCACAGTCGGATTTTGATCCCTCGTCCGCTAAGCTTCCTGACATCGTCTTCCGAACGGTACAGCATCGATTGTATAACGGTACCCACGTTATCGTATTTTTCGGCCCAGCGATAGACGAGGTTCAGGGTCCTTTCGGTATAATCCGATCCCTCCATATCGATCCGAACGAAATTGTCGCGCTGTTTTGCCGCCTCTATGATTTTCCCCACATTTTCATAACAGAAATCGTCGGATATATCAAGTCCCATCTGGGTCAGCTTCAATGATACATTGGCGTCGATATTCATCTTTTCGATAGTTTTCAAAATGTCTATATAGCGGTCGGCCAGGTCGACAGCCATCTGTTCGGAAGATACGTTTTCGCCGAGGATATCGAGGGTGGTTCTCATTCCCATTCCGTTAAGCTTTTTGACCGCCTCTACCGCTTCCTGCTTTGTTTCCCCGGCTATAAATCTTTTCGCGAAAAAGGTAAGAATCCCCAATTACTCCTCCAGTTGTCGGCGCAATCTATTATGAATCGCACCGGTCGGCAAGTGAAATAATTCATGAAGTTTTGTTCGAAGAGAATGAAAAGACTCTAATTTTCTTTTTTCTTGCTCTTTTCGATATCTATCATATCCAGGCCCGAGGCGTAGGAAACGCGAACAGGTTCGACGATAGACATCAGCTTGCCGGTGGTCTCGCGAATTTGAATAGCCGATCGCTCTATGGTTTTCAGCTTGGTTACTATATCTTCAGGAAGTTCTTTTTCGCTCATCAGCATAAGCTGGGTATTCCCCAATATAGCGGTGAGGGGATTGTTGATCTCGTGATTGACCGTGACGGCGGTTTCGGTGATAGCCGCCACTCGCTCCGATTGAACCAGCTTGCTGAAATCCGCTTTAAGTTTCTCGAATGATTTGATAATATAATCAGCGTCGGCGGCGGATATTTTTCCGATAACCGATTTAACGGATGTTTTCTTCTGTTTGGTGATGTTTTTCGAATCGGAGAATCCGACAGCCAGAATATATCCCGGAAGCTCGGAAGTCCAATACGCTCCGCCGATATCCATACCCGGCCAGAAACGCTCGGATAAAGATCGATCGATCAACCCGCCCGATTCAATATCATCCATATGCGGCGGGGATCCCAACGTCGTTTCGCGGCTTGAAATGCCGCTATCGGCGCCGCTAATGACAATCCAATCGTCTAAATTTCCGATCGATCCTATGGCGATGGCCATCACACCGGTTTTCGTCAACTGCCCGAACAATCTTCGACCTGTGATCTCCATAACATTACGGCTGCCGGGGGCAAGTATGGCGTGAATTCTGGCTCCCAGCTGGGCGGAAGCCAGGTAGAGGCTCTCTTCCAGCGGAAAAACCGAAGTCCCGAGATAATCGCCTATAGTGACAACCAATCCCACCGGATTCCCCATATATTTTATAACCGCGATACAGATTAATCGATCGTCCTCTGTGGAAACGCTGAGATAATCGGGGAAACGGCGTTCCACCTCGAGATCTCCAAGCTTGTAATCGCTGACAGCCTGGTGAATCTGGCCTATATCACGAGGTCCGCCGCTTTCGAACAGTTCCGGCTCGATCCCCTTGATCCGAACGACAATATGCGTGGCCAGAGGTTTAGCCAAAGCCAGAAGAGTGTTTCCGCACGCTTCGGCCATTTCTCCGGGACGAGCGCGGGCTATACCTTTTAGCAGGGACATAGCGTAGTGTATTTGAGGATCGGATATTTTCAAGTCAACTCCAAGTTCGATTCTATAATATACTTGACAGAGCCGGAAACGATCAATATGATTCGGGTTTCCCGCTCGCTACCGGTTCTATTTAGGATTATCGGCCGGTAGGAAACGAGAAGTTAGTGAGGAGTCACTCTTGATCAAAGATAAATGTGGCGTTTTCGGGATATACGGCAATCGAAACGCCGGATCGATTACATATCTCGGTCTTTACGCTCTTCAGCATCGCGGTCAGGAGTCTGCCGGGATTGTCACCGCGGAGAATTCCAGCTTCCATTCCAAAGCGGGGATGGGGCTGGTTAACGACGTTTTCTCCTCAGCCGACGACCTCCGGGATCTAAAAGGACGATCCGCCATCGGGCATAACCGTTATTCCACTACCGGTTCATCATCGGAGGAAAATATCCAGCCCCTCGTAATTAAATATAATCGCGGACATCTGGCGTTAGCTCACAACGGCAATCTGACCAATTATTCCAAAATTAAGCAGGAACTTGAGAAATCCGGCGCGATTTTCAGATCGACCTCCGATACCGAGGTTATACTCCACCTGCTTGCCCGTTCGAAAAAACGTCGAATAGAACTGGCCCTGGCTGAAGCGCTCGGTAAAGTCGTTGGCGCGTATAGTCTTGTATTGCTCACTCCGAAACAGCTTGTGGCCGCCAGGGACCCGGCCGGTGTAAGGCCGCTGGCTCTGGGTAAACGAAAATCGGCCTGGGTCGTAGCCAGCGAAACATGCGCTTTCGATATAATCGGCGCGAAATATGTAAGGGATGTTCAACCCGGAGAGATAATCGTCATAAATGGCAACGGATTAAGAAGTTATCACCCGCTTAAGAAGCGCGAACACGCGTTCTGCATTTTTGAATTCATCTATTTCTCCCGGCCCGATTCGCTGATTTATGGGATCAACGTAGATAAGGTACGAAGACGTTTGGGGCGGCTTCTGGCCGAGGAACACCCCGTGGAAGCCGATCTGGTCATTTCGGTGCCGGATAGCTCAAACACGGCGGCCCTGGGATATTCAGAGGCTTCCGGGATTCGCTATGATATCGGGTTTATAAGGAATCATTATGTCGGCCGCACTTTCATACGCCCGGATCAAAAAATCAGGGATCTCGATGTCAAGAAAAAATTCAATGTCGTCAGGGGAGTGGTTAATAAAAAGCGTGTCGTGGTAGTTGACGATTCTCTCGTACGGGGAACAACGTCCATGAAACTGACATCCATGCTGAAGGAAGCGGGGGCTAAAGAGGTTCATCTGCGGCTATCGTCGCCCCCGATAATAAGCCCCTGTTTTTATGGTATCGATATGCCCACCAAGGGTGAGCTTTTGGCCTCAAAAAAATCAGTTGAGTCGATTCGTCGATTTTTGGGGGTCGATTCGGTTGGATACTTGTCGATAAACGGGTTGGTTAGCCTGCCAGCATTACCGGCGGACGAATTCTGTACCGCCTGTTTTTCAGGTAAATACCCTATTAATATATTCCACAAGCTCAAGCGTTAGCCTAAAGCATCAATTCTCATAACCGATTCTAATAATAAGGCATTATGGCTACGTCAGTATTAAAAACAAAAGCCAGGATACTGGTTCTGGACGATGAGTCCAGCATGGGCGAATTTATGACAATCATGCTGGGCAAGGAAGGCTATTCGGTTACTTCGGAGGTTTCGGCCAGGAAGGCTCTTGAGAAGCTGAATCAATCTCAGAAACAGCCCGAGAATCGATATTCCCTGGTAATCACCGATCTTATGATGCCGGAGATGTCCGGTCTGGAATTTCTGACCAAGGTTCGGAGTATTGATACGGATCTCGACGTCATAGTGATGACCGCTTTCGGTTCGATCGATACCGCCGTGGAGGCGCTGAAAAATGGGGCCAACGATTATATCACCAAGCCATTTAAGATAGAAGAGATTAAAATATCCATCAAAAAGATTCTCCAGCATAAGAGAATTAAAAATGAGAACAGGGTATTAAAAGATTCGCTGAATAAAACATTCGATTCTTTTGTAGGCAAATCCGATGCCGTGGGGGAGGTCAAGAGACTTGCCCGAAAAGCGGCCGAGACCGATATCACCGTATTGATTACCGGAGAATCGGGAACCGGTAAGGAAGTTCTCTCGAGAGTCATTCACGCCCAGAGTAAACGAAAATCGGGGCCGTTTTTATCCATCAATTGTGCCGCTTTACCCGAGAGTCTGCTCGAATCGGAGCTTTTCGGCCATGTCAGGGGATCATTTACCGGCGCCGTAAAAGATAAAATGGGTCTTTTCGCCGCCGCCGCCGACGGATCGTTTTTTCTCGATGAAATAGGGGAGACGAGCCTCTCTATTCAGGCCAAACTTCTGCGGGTACTCGAGGAAAAAGAGATTACACCGGTCGGGGCCACCAAACCGGAAATTATCGACGCTCGTCTGATAGCCGCCACAAACGCCAGCTTACAGGAAATGGTCGATAACGGCGCTTTCAGATCGGATCTTTTCTACAGGCTAAACGTTTTCACTATCGAGATACCTCCGTTAAGAAAACGCAAAGGGGACATATCGCTATTGGCCGCCTTTTTTATAAGAAAACATTCCGCTAAGCTGGATATCCCCGAAAAGGAAATCGATCCGTCCGTGCTGGAACTCTTCGATGAATATTTATGGCCTGGAAACGTACGGCAGCTCGAAAACACCCTTGAAAGGGCCGTCATGCTTTCGAGAGGCGATATTATCGTTATTGAAGATCTTCCCGATGAGATCATTCGACCGACGGAGAAATCCAGGGGTACCCGGACCGAAAAACTTTCTGTGCAGCCCGATCTTGAAACGTTGGAGAAAGCGTATATTTTCTATACTCTCTATAAAACCGATTGGAATAAAAGCGAGACGGCTAAAATATTGGGGATCGATCTTTCGACCCTTTACCGAAAAATAGACAGGTATTCTCTTCCTAAAAAGCCTTGATCGTCAACCGATTGATAGTTATATATCCCCTCATGAAAAAATATGATTTTCGCGCGGCCGTTGTGGGAACGCGAACGGCCGTCCCGGTGCTCGGCGGCGGCAAAAAAAGATATATTAATTTCGATAACGCGGCGTCAACCCCCGCGTTCAAGGCGGTAACGCGCTCGTTGGATAAATTCATCCAGTATTATTCTTCCGTGCACAGGGGAACCGGATATAAATCGGTGGTTTCCACCTGGGCTTATGATCAGGCCCATCTCGACTCGTTGAGGTTTGTCGGAGCCGATCCGGAATATTTCACATCCATTTTAATGAAGAACACTACAGACGCGATCAATAAGCTGGCCAGAAGGCTTGATTTCAAGAGCGGAGATATCGTTCTTTCAAGCCTCATGGAACATCATTCCAACGATTTGCCGTGGAGAGTTCAAGCCCGTACGGAATATATAGAGATCGATGATACCGGGCATCTCGACATAGATGATCTTAAGAGAAAGCTAAAAAAATACGGCCGGAAAGTGAAGCTGGTGGCTATAACCGCCGCCTCCAATGTGACCGGTTTGATCCCGCCTGTTAACGAGATCGCTCGGCTGGCACATTCGGCCGGCGCTAAAATCCTCGTGGACGCCGCTCAAATCGTTGCCCATCGCCAGGTGAGGATGGGCGTTCCGGGAGAGCCGGAATCCGCGGATTATCTAGTTTTCTCGGCGCATAAAATGTACGCTCCGTTTGGAATCGGAGTCTTGATCGGACCGAAAGAGACATTCAAAGCGGGCGATCCGGACAGCGTTGGGGGAGGAACCGTTAATTTTGTGACTACATCCGATATACAATGGGCGCATCTTCCGGATAAAGAGGAGGCGGGAAGCCCTAATGTTCCCGGCGCCGTCGCCCTCTCAGCCGCCATTAACGCTCTGGAAACGATCGGCTTTTCTAAAATCGCGGCGCACGAGAAAGAGCTGACCCGTTACGCGTTGAAAAAACTCTCAGCCTACGAGGAGATCGAGCTTTACGGCCCGGACAGATGGATACAGGGAGAGGATAGAGTCGGCGTCATCGCCTTCAACATTACCGGAATATATCATGCCGTTGTAGCGGCGATTTTAAGTTACGAGGGGGCGATCGCCGTACGTAACGGATGTTTCTGCGCTCATCCTTATATCCAGCGGTTGTTGAGAATATCGGACGAGGAAGCAATCGATTACCGGGACGATATCAGCGATGGTATCCGCCTGAAAGTGCCCGGAATGATTCGCGTATCTTTCGGGATCTACAATACCAAATCGGAAATCGACCGTTTTATGAAGATTATCGAAATGATTATTCGAGGTAAGTATAAAGGCGAATATTCTGTCGATAAAAGATCCGGCGAAGCGCATCCCGCGGGTTTCGAATTTAAAAACGATATTCGATTCTAAATTATGAAAATTATAAAGGTTCTCCCCGAAGGGTTAATCGACAGGATCGCCGCCGGCGAGGTTATAGAGAATCCCGCGTCGGTGATAAAGGAGCTGCTTGAAAACTCTCTTGACGCTTCGGCGGCTAATATCGAAATATCCGTCAGCCAGGGCGGCAAAGAAGAGATATTGATTGTAGATGACGGGGAGGGAATCCCCAAAGACCAGGTTGAAGTCGCCTTCATGCGGCACGCGACATCCAAGATTAAATCATTCGAAGACCTTCTTAAAACCGGCACCATGGGATTCAGGGGAGAGGCGTTGCCTTCCATCAGCTCGATTTCGATAATGGAGTTATCCACCTGTTCGAGGAATGAAAAAGTCGGCACGAGAATAAGGTTCGAGGGGGGAAAGCAGTCTCATTTCGGTCCGGCGCCGCCTAGATCCGGATGTTCGATATCGGTGCGGAATCTTTTTTATAACGTTCCCGCGCGGCGGAAATTTCTGAAATCCGATAACTCGGAAAAACGTAAAATAGCCGAGGTGGTACGGCGATATGTGATAGGCCGGCCCGATGTCGGTTTTAAGGTCAGTTATGACGGTAAGATCAAAAGCTCCTTTCCGCGTATCGATAATCATCGGAATCGCCTAACTGAGGTCTGGGGGAATAATATCGCCGGTAAATTGCTGGCTGTCGATCTCGATGCCGGGGGACCTGTCCGTGTTCACGGATTTATTTCACCCCCTGATATTTCAAGGGGCAATCGCGGAGAGATATTTTTCTTCGTAAATCGAAGACCGGTTATAGAGAAAGTTATGTACGGAGCCATAGCCGCCGCCTACGAGGGATCGCTCCCCAGAGGGCAATACCCCTATGCCGCCGTTTTTCTGGAAATCGATCCCGGGTTTGTCGATATAAATGTACATCCCGCGAAAATAGAGGTGCGGTTTTCCGATACGGGGTATATTTTCTCGACTTTGAAAAGCGCGTTAAGGAACACATTGCGTTTGCCCATAGGGGTTCCATTGAGGAAACCCGATATTGCCGACCGAAGCGAAAAAAGAACATTCGAGAGTGTCAGAAGAGATCTTTTCGCCGGAACCCGGACGTCGCGCGATACTTTTGTCCCGGACTCCGTTTCCGGGGAAGCTTTCGAGATCGAGAATTACGAGGCCCTCCTGACAGCGGAAATAGACCATCCCTTTCAGATATTCGATACCTATATTGTCGCCCGCAAAGGCGACGAGGTTATAATACTCGATCAACATACCGCCCATGAACGAATACTTTTCGAAAAAACTCTCGAGTCGATCAACAATCAGCCGTCACCGTCCCAGAGACTCCTTTTCGAGCCCCGAGTCAAACTTACTCCCGGTGAATTTAATCTTGTAGGCGAATTAGAAGTACTGCTCGAGAAAGCGGGATTTGAGATCAGGCCTTTCGGCGACAACGAGGTGATCCTCTCGGGCGTTCCCCCGGAGTTCGCGCGGATCTCTCCCGAAACAGCCTTAAAGGAATTGCTGACCTCGTTTTTGACTTATCGAAATAGCGGCGATGAAACTAAAAGCGCCCTGGCCGCGGCGGTTGCCTGCAAAGCGGCGATAAAAGCGGGGGATAGGCTGACCGACCCCCAGATGCGGGGATTGTTTTCGGATCTGCTCGGATGCAAAGAGCCTTTTCGCTGTCCGCACGGCCGTCCTACAATAGCCGCGTTAAATCGTAATGATCTCGAACGAATATTTCAGAGAAAATAAACGCATGAAAGCGATCATAATCTGCGGACCTACCGGTTCGGGGAAATCGGCGGTGGGGATGACAATCGCCGAGCGTTATAACGGCGCTATTGTCAGCGCCGATTCACGTCAGATCTACCGACGACTCGATATCGGCACGGCTAAACCGTCAATGGATGACCGAAGGAAGATTCCGCATTATATGATCGATATCGTCGATGTCTCCGAGTATTACTCCGCTGTGAAATACTCGAGCGAAGCGAAAAGCGATATCGAACTAATAGCCGGCAGCGGCCGTATACCGTTGTTAGTCGGGGGTACTGGTTTATATATCGAAGCCCTGACCGAGGGGATATTTCAAGGTCCGGGAACGGATGAGGGTATTAGAGCGGAGCTAAGGGAAGAAGCCGCAGGGGAAGGCCTCGCGGCTCTTTACGATCAACTGAAAAAAATCGATCCGAAAGACGCGATGTCAATATCCCCGAACGACGAGGTCAGGATTATCCGCTCTTTGGAAATTTACCGACTAACCGGGTTGCCGCCAAGCGCCGTCAAGGAGTCGTGTGATTATTCGAAGGTCGAGGGTGATTTCTTACGGATCGGGTTGGATATACCGCGGGAAATCCTTTACTCGAGAATAAACGACCGCGTCGATGAGATGATCTCCGCCGGCCTGGTAGGCGAGATAGAGGAACTTTTGGCTGACGGTCTCGGTAAATACATTCGTAAGAAAAAAATAGTGGGGTATTCGGAAATAATCGACGCTATCGAAGATCAAACCGATCCGGAGGAAGCTATCGATCTGGTAAAGCGGCATTCACGAAATTACGCGAAACGTCAGATGACCTGGTTTCGCAACAGGACCGAATCTATATGGTTGAACCCGTTGGATGACTGTTTTGAGCGTAAAGTTTTCACCCTTTTGGACGAACATCTTAAAAGGACTTGACAGTTAAGTTTAAGTCTGTTAGAAACGACGAGGTTATGAGAAGAACAACGAATTTAATCGTGGCATTGATGATCCTTGCACTGCTGGCATGTTCCAGCCCCGATCCCGATCGTTTGGTGAGAACCTATAACGAATCCGGGGGATCCGAACGGACCAGGGATACTTTTGAAAATCTGGAGACGGAAGATATCGACATTCCCGCCGACGCGGTCGAATATGATCGGGAAATCGACAGGGCAGAATATTTCTACGCCCAGGGTGTTGGATATTTTCAGATGGGCATCCAGGATTCCGCCCAGCAGTTGTATGAACAGGCTTTAGAAGTTCTTTCCGAAATCGATCTGGATCCCGAGGAATATCCCGATCAAGCCCTGAGGGTCGAACGCCTCTTAAACGAGATCGAACAGGATTTCAGATTAACTCTGATGACTACCGGCGTTCTTTATTCGGAATCATCGGTGGCGGCGTTCAGGGAGTTATTCGAAGATGTTAAGAATTTTAAAAAGCTCAAGGAATCAGATGCTTTCCGCGCCTTCGATAAAACCGATACGGTCGCGTATGATATCCCGATCGAATTCAACGAGAAGGTGGAAAACTCTCTTGTTTATCTTCAGACTGTGGCGCGGGACGCCTTCTCGACCTATCTCGAAAATTCCGGGAAGTATATGCCTATGGTCGAGGAAATTTTAGCCGAGTATGATGTACCTCACGATTTAGCCTACCTGCCGCTGATCGAATCGGGGTATAATCCTCACGCCTATTCGTATGCCAGGGCTGTTGGCCTGTGGCAATTCATATCGGCCACCGGGAGGCAATATAACCTCGATCATAATTGGTGGTACGACAATAGGCGGGATTTTGAGAAATCGACTCATGCCGCCGCCAGGCATTTAAGAGACCTATACAATGAATTCGATTCCTGGAATCTGGCCCTGGCCGCCTATAACGCCGGCGGGGGACGGATCAGGCGGGCGATTCGGAAAAAGAAATCCAGAAATTTCTGGGAGCTGAAACTTCCCAAGCAAACAAGAAACTACGTGCCGCTATTCATGGCCGCCACTATTATCGCCAAACAGCCGGAGAAATACGGCTTTTATCCGAATTACCAGGAGCCTTTGGAATATGAAAAGGTCGAGGTTTCCAAGTGTATCTCTTTTAAAAGCATTTCGGCCAAAACCGGAATTTCCGTCTCGGAGCTCGAGCATCTAAATCCGGAATTACGAAGAGGTGTTACCCCGCCCGACGCCAAAAACTACGCTTTACGAATACCGGTCGGATACTCAGCGAATTTCGTTGCCGCTTACGACGATATGCCGTCGGAAAAATTGACAAACTGGATACAGCATAAGATCCGAAGGGGTGAGACCGTATCGCAGATAGCCAGAAAATACGGTGTATCCATTACATCTATCGTACAGTCGAATAAACTTGGTAGCGGAAAGACAATTTACGCCGGTAAAAAACTGATGATTCCAGTTCCCCCCGGGAAATCTGTCGCCAGCAAGACTGCGGCGAAAAATAGGGTTAAGAAAAGCAGGAACGGTAAATATCTGGTCAGATACGGGGATACGCTTTGGGATATCGCCCAGGCTCACGGTATGACGGTTTCACAACTTCGCAGGCAGAATAATCTGTCTTCGAACAGAATCTACGCCGGACGCGAGTTGGTAGTCTCACATAAAAAACAAAAACCGGTATCGTCGAGCGGATCCATGACCGAATACAGGGTGAGAAGAGGTGACAACCTCTGGAAGATAGCCAGCCGATTCGGCACTACTGTATCGAGGCTGAAACGAGCCAATGGCCTCGTTTCTAATGAAATATATCCTGGTAATAAGCTTATGGTTCCGTCCGGTAGTTCAAGTAAAACATTAGCTTATTCCGGAAAAGATAAAACCGGGTCGGACTTTATTTATTACACTATCCGGCGGGGCGATTCATTGTGGGAGATAGCCAGGAAACATAACGTGGACATCGATGATCTTGCTTCCTGGAATAATATCAGATCTAAATCTCGGTTATATCCCGGCAACAGGTTGAAGATTTATTTGCGGTAACCTCAAAAAAGAATTGACATTAGACCTTTTCCAGAATAGATTCGTATAGTCGGTATGGGAAAGAATAGAGACAAGATAATTTTGGGCGTGATCGCGTTAATCGTGATCGGCGGGTTTTTATTCACGGCCGCTTTTATGTATATGCTGAGTAAGAGCGCCGATGGTATCGGTTTCGGCGCTTTCGGGGGACGGCTTGCGCAGGTCGATATTAAGGGAGTCATTGTTGATTCCGAGGATATAGTCAGGCAAGTAAAGAAATATCAAGAAGATAGCTCTGTAAAGGGGTTGGTTTTAAGGGTTGACAGCCCCGGGGGAGGCGTTGCCGCGTCTCAGGAGATCTACAACCAATTAATTAAATTTAAAAGCGAAGGAAAAATTATAGTAGTGTCCATGGGAGCCGTTGCCGCGTCGGGCGGCTACTATGTCGCTTGTGCCGCCGATTCCATTGTGGCAAACCCGGGGACCATTACCGGTTCTATCGGCGTTATTCTCTCTTATCCTGTTGCCGATCGTTTGATGGATAAGATCGGCATGAGGATCGAGGTTGTCAAATCGGGAGATTTGAAGGATGTCGGTAATTACGGCCGGGAGGTCACTCCCGAGGATCGTAAAATGCTTCAGGCTATGATCGACGATACCTACGATCAGTTTGTAAGCGCGGTAGCCGAATCGAGGGGAATGGAAATCGACGTGGTCAAACAGTATGCCGATGGTTCGGTTTTTACCGGACGGCAGGCGAATGAATTTGGACTTGTTGACAGGCTGGGGACGTTGGAAGACGCCATAGCCATCGCTGGCGAGTTAGCCGATCTCGGAGATGATCCGCGAGTGATAAAGGAAAGACCCCCAAAAAGACCATTCTGGTCCGCTATTGAAAACCTTTTCGGCGTGAAGTTATTCTCGATGATGAGCACGGGAAGAAGCTGGCCGATTCTCGAGTATATATATGGATATTAGGTATGAAAGATGCCGATTTATGAGTATTTTTGTTATCGATGCGAAACGGAATTTGAGCTATTGGTGGGAGTAAATTCTGAAAACATTTGTTGCCCGGAATGCGGCGGAGTTGATTTTCGCCGGAAGTTTTCAGTATTCGGCATGAAATCAAGCGGACGATTCGAGTCGTCTGTGAATGCGTCATGCGCCGGCTGTTCGGGCGGCGATTGCGGCGGATGCGGCTGTTAGGAAAAAAGGATTAATCTAAATAAATAGGAGGTGAGATATGACCAAGGCCGATCTGGTTGAGCAGATGGCGGAAAAAACCGGACTTACCCGGACGGATGTGGCGGCGACGGTTGACGCATTCCTGGATGCGGTTAAGCGCAGCCTGGAAAACGGTCATAACATTGAGATCAGGGGATTTGGTACTTTCAAAATTAAGCCGCGTAAGGCGCGTAAAGCCCGCAACCCGCGGACAGGAGAGGTTGTGCCGGTGCCGAACAGGAAGATACCGGTATTCAAACCCTCGAACGAATTTAAAAATTTGGTAATGAACTCTGAACACAACAAATTGTAGGATTGGATGCCCAGCGGAAAAAAGAAGAAAAGACATAAAATAAAAACGCATAAGCGTAAAAAAAGATTACGTAAGAATCGGCATAAAAAGAAAAATAAATAGCGTCTCGTCGCGGGTTACCACCGGTAATATCTGGGTAATCTCTGATACGCATCTTAAGTCAGGAAAAAAACTCCCGGTTTCGTTCACAAGCCGTGTAAGCCGGGAGGATCTTATTATTCATCTCGGCGATTTTATCTCCTTAAAAGTTGTTGAGTGCCTGAAATCATTGGCCTCCCTGGAGGCGATTTCCGGCAATTGCGATCTGCCGGAAATAACCGCCGTTTTTCCACCCCGAAAGATCATAGACTTAGATGGCCGTAAAATCGGCCTGATGCACGGAAGAGGAGCGTCGTCATATACAATCGGAACCGCGAAAAGGGAGTTCGAGGGTAAAGTGGACATCGCTTTATTCGGCCATACGCATGCCTCCTGTCATTTCAGGTCAGGCCCGACCCTTTTTTTCAATCCGGGGAGCTTGACGGAAGGGCGCGGGAACAGCACCGGCTACGGCAAGCTTCATCTGGAAAAGGAACCATGGGTCGAGGTTATCGCGACATAGAGAGTCGATTGACATGCTGGAATCTAACGCCTATATTTGAAAAACTCGCCCCCGTAGCTCAGTAGGATAGAGCGTCGGTTTCCTAAACCGCAGGCCGCCCGTTCGAATCGGGCCGGGGGTACCACTTAATTCCCAATAACTTACAGTTATTCTCTTGAATTACAAGGAGATATATCTTAAGTAGCCAAAACGGAATAATCGGAATAAGTGGAAATAATCGGGGGATAGAAACCAAGCATGGTTACAATACGGTTACAAGCTATAAATTGATATTTTTCGCGTGTTCTTTAATATCTTTATCGGTGAGATTGACGTAGAGCATAGTTGTCGTTATGTCGGCATGGCCCATTAATTTTTGTAAGATAAATGGAGATGTCCCGGCGAGAACATGGTGGACTCCAAAGGAATGGCGAAGGTCGTAAAGCCTGCCGTTTTTTATTCCCGCTCTAATCAGTGCCTTCTTAAATTTTTTATTCCAATACCATTCATTATAAATCGGAGTACCGTCACCCCGGTCGAATACCAGGGGACCCTTGCGCTCGATCGACCCAAATACCGCTTTAGCGTTCGGGTTTAAAGGAACGGTCCGAACCTCGAAATCTTTGGGATGAAAATCCAACTCAGGAAAAGCCGCGATCGTCACTGAACCGTTCTTAAGGTCAACATTTTCCCATTGTTGAAACCGAAGCTCATTGGGTCGATAGCCGATATTTACGGCCAGCTTGACGAATTCCAGAACTATCGGATCGTCTATCGTCTCGTAGATTTTTTCTAATTGATCCCTTTTGAAATATCGGGGTTTTCGAGTGTATGCCCCTTTTATCTTTTCGGCTCCAGCCAGGGGGTTGATTCCGAGATATTCCGGGTGTTCCCGAACAACCCAATTCAGGAACGCTTTGACCACTTCAATATAGTGATTGTAGGTTAGGGGAGAGTGATCTTTGAGAAATCCTCTTCTGAATTTTCGAAGAGAATTCAAATCAATCTCATGCAGGTGGTCTATGCCTTCCTTTTCCCAGAAATCCAACAAGTTGAAAAGCCGCCCTTTGCTGGTCCGGATGGTCTTCGGGCGCCGGATCTCCTCCATAGCCCCGAGATATTCGTTGACAGCTGTTCGTATATATACTTTACGTTTCGGTTTTGGCATTTCGCCAATATGCTGTTTTACTTCGATTTCTTTACGGACGGTCTCGGCTGTTTTTTTGTCGTTGCTTACAGCCCGGACAATACGTTTGCCGTCCTGGTAATAGTCGACGTACCATTTCTTGCCACGTTTTCTGATGGTTGCCATATACCCGTCATCCTGCCCCCCGAAGTTGATCCAGCTCAACGCGAAGATAGGGGAGATGGGGAGCTGAAATCAACCCCCCAATAACCTTATCTCTTAAACGAATCTTCATCGCTACCGGCATCCAACCGGGCATCATTTCATTCTGTTTCAGGGAACAATAATTGTTGTGTGTCGGCCGGTCCTCTTAAAAACTTCCTAAATTTTGCCCGCAAAAATGGTTTCAAAAGGGGATCAACAAACCGAATATCATCTGTATGTCTTGTTACATAGATGAATCGCAAGTCTTTTTCAAGGTGAGTTAATGCGGAATCAAAATCAGGGTAAGATATGGATAATGCCTTGACAACTTTCTCTCTAAAGAATCGACGATTGGCGGAGCTACTTCTCCAGTTCACAAGGTAGTTCATTATTTGCTTGTCTTTCTGTCTCATTTTATTTAGGGCGGAGCGATATTTACTTAATTCTGCCCGAAATGCAGCATCCGCAGCCCGTTCTAAACCGCGCATAAAGTCAAGCCACTGAATCGTTTTTGCTTTCTTGTTACTTGCAAGCATTGATTCAATCGCTTCAAGGCCTACTAAGTGCACGAAATACGGAAAGCCGTTCGCATCTGCCGCAAGATGGAACTTAACTTTATCGTCAAATTGAATACCCAGGAGGTTTTCAGCTTCCTCAATAAAATCTCGAAAATCTTGATATCGTAGTGGCTGAAGGTAAATTTCCCGTGCATTCCTTTCTATACTCTCGTGCTTTCCGAGGAGCGATTCTGCTGTAAATGCTATTCCTACTACGATGATGGTTGCTCGGCATTGGTCGCTATGGTCAGAAATGTGTTTTAATGTATACGCTATGTTTTCGTGAAGATCCGGATCTTCTCTATAATTACTGGATCGAATGGCATCATACTCGTCGATAACGAGAATAGCATTTGCCCCCTTATCTCTTAATAACCGAAATGTTGTCCATGGGGTTAATATATCCGACCCATTTGCCCGAAAGCTGACCTTATCTCGTGATTTTATTTCGCCCGAAACACCTAATCCCAAAACCTTTGCTGATCCCCCTCCTGAAGATTCGGTTTCTTGCACAGTCTCGATTTTATCGATATTGATTTTAAGTTCTCTTAAGAGATCTCTAAATATTTGATCATATCTAAGACGAGGACTACAACTTCGCCAAGCAAATGGTACATTTTGTTGGCGAAGAACCTGTTTGACGACAGTTGTTTTTCCCACGCCCCTATCACCAATTACAATTGCATGACGCCCTGGTCGCTTAAGAACTTTCTCCAAATCCTCTTTTTCCTGAGAACGTCCCACGAAAAGGCGCTCATCAGAAACGGGCCTTCCGGGAGTGAAAACCTCTGAATAACGGTCAATTTGTTTGTCCATACTTTTTGCCTAATATTTTCCAGCTAAGGAAAAAATATGTTTCTTAATTTTATATAATATATAGATAAGGTAAAGTATTGTCAAGTTTTTTGGGTAATAATAGCAAATAGATATTTATTATATACCCATTGCCACAAATGGGGGGTTTGTGGCAGCGGAAGGATATTGGTCGATTCCCGATGGGCTTAACATGTAAATGATATTTGACATCTGGAATAGTTGATTTGCGCTAAAAAGGTTGATTTTCCCAAAAAGTAGCATATATTTAAGCCATAACAAGCCCTTATCCCCCCCCTGGGACTTGTTTGGGTTGTAAAAATAGCGAAGCAGCTTTGAGTAATGGTTATCTTTGTATCTGTACCGAAAACTGAATAGTGGAGGATATTACCTTGAGACCTTATAAGCTACTTTTCGTTGGGATTAATATTTGGCTCCTATTATCGTTCATAAATGCCGGCCAGGCTCAAGATTGGCAAGATTGCGAATATAATCTCGAAAGACTGTCCACTGCGGCGAAAAATGCGTCTTGGGTTGCTGGAGAAACAGCTTCAGCAAAAAATGAATATGAATCTGCTCTTGATGAATATGAATCCAAACTTAGCGAATATGAAAATTGCTTATCTTATCCTGAGATTTACGATTATCTCGATGATAATTGTGAATCAATACGGTGGGATTATGAATCAGCCAAGGATGATTATCAGGATGCCAGGGAGGAATATGAAAACAAGGTTGAAGAACTTATGTCGGAATTATATTCTATAAACGGGATATTAAGGGAGATTCAATATTCGTGCGAATAGGGGAGCTATTAAGATGATAGTAGAAAAGGGCGAAAAGATAGCCTATACGGTCGGAGTCATTATAGTATCGGTATTGCTATTCTGGGCATTAGAGAAACATCCCTACGGTTATTATACGCTTCTTAGATGGGTAACGTGCGCGGTCTGCGTATATGGGGTAACCATATCCTACAGACTGGAAATGCCGTATCTCTCCTGGCCATTGGGGTCAATTGCTTTTGTTTTCAACCCGCTAATTCCGCTTCACCTGGGACGATCAGTTTGGCAGCCCATAGACGTGATTTCGGGGATACTCATCCCGATATCGGCGGTATTTATCTGGGTTCGTAAAACTGCCGCCGCAGATACGGAGGGATAACGAAAAATGCCGTTGCGTATTCTACTAATAGTCTTGTTCTCTATTTCGCTTCGGGCCGAAACGGTTCAGCGCGTCATAGACGGAGACACAATCGTTCTTTCCGATGGTACAAAAGTCCGCCTTATTGGTGTGGATACACCCGAGAAAAGCCACCCCCTAAAACCAGTACAATTCTATGCAGAGAAAGCAACCTGCTTCACAAGAAAATTGGCGGAGGGCAAGGATGTCTATCTTGAGCATGATCAGCAACGGACCGACAAGTATGGTCGATCACTCGCCTACATCTATATCCTGCCGGATAGTGTTTTCTTGAATGAAGAAATCATCAAGCGTGGTTTTGGATTCGCATATACTCGATTTCCGTTCAAATACATGGATAGATTTCGCGAGACCGAAAAAGACGCGAGATCCCGGGGAGCCGGATTATGGGCCGATTCCGGCTTTGCTGAAGTGAACTGGCTGTTCGACCAGAACAGGACGCGCATAGAGATCTTCGATATGGCCAACAATCTCTGGGGGGTAAAGGTAGACTCCCTTGTCCGCCCCCGATTATCGAAAGACGATCTATCCCCAATTCTCGATTCACTCCGTATTTGGATATATGCGCTGAACGACATAGACCTGCTTGATAAGCTGCAAAAAGGCGGGTGGCGGGTAATAGAAGAAAGGAGATAAAATGTTAAGGCAAATTTCTATCTTGTTGGTTACGATAACCCTGTTATTTGTTTCTATCGGTCAAGGCCAAGAACCGATTCCATGGGATAAGGCTCAAGAGCATTATGGCGAGACCGTTACCATCGAAGGCAAGATTGTTGCAGCATATAATTCGGGTAAGGCGTGCTTCCTAAATTTCCACGAAGATTACAAGAACCATTTTACGGCGGTGATTTTCTCGTCCGATTTGGGGAAGTTTCCCGACAACCCCGAAGACTACTATTATTATAAAACTGTTCAGGTGACCGGCCTGGTCAAAAAATACAAGGGCAAACCAGAAATTATTCTGAAAGACCCGTCTCAGATTGTTGTCATAGAAACCCAGCATAAGCAGGAAAGCCCGAAAGTTGTATCTTGGAAGGATGCCCACAAGTACTATGGTCAACGCGTAATTGTCGAGGGGACTGTCGTAGCCACTCATAACTCCGGTAAGGCCTGTTTTTTAAACTTTCATCAGAACTGGAAAAAGTATTTCACCGCTGTAATTTTCGCGAGCGATTTCCCGAAATTTCCGAAGCGACCGGAGGATTATTATAAGGGGAAGAATATTACGGTTACGGGTACGGTGAAAGAATACAAGGGGAAACCAGAGATTGTTTTAAAGTTCCAGGAACAGATTGAGATTGTCGAATAATCTTTATTTCATCCGCTGGCTTTATCGCTCGGCGGAATGGCTTAAACGTAAAATTTGGGGATTGAGATGAAGAAAATATGTTTATTCTTAATTGTCTTATTGAGCTGTTCAACTCCCTATCAAAGAATGGGTTTTGCTGGTGGTTATGAGGATCAATATCTTGGTAACGAAATTTATATGATTACAGTGAGCGTCAACTCATATACAAGCAAAAGTACTGCGTATAATTACTTTCACAAACGAGCCAACGAAATAACTAAAGAAAACGGTTATGTTCGATATGAGGTTATAGAAATTATGTCCTCGGACAGGAAGGGTCTCTTTTATTACGACGGAGGAACTAAGGTCCAGCCAACGAATAAGCCAGAAATATTTGGAAGGATAAGGTGTTTTAAAGAATAATATGACCATCCTCCGCCACATCTGGAATTTCCTGAAACGTCTCCCGCGGGACCTGATGTGGTTTATCAGCGCGTCGGAGGAATGGGAGCCGCAGGAAAACGGGTATTTGAGACAAGATGAAGAGGGGGATTGAAATATGCCCGAATTATCGCATTACATAGCCACGCTTATTGTGGGGGTAGGCATTGGTTTAATCTTACGGTCTTTGGAGCCAAAGGTAAAGATCGTTTGGTGGACTCCGCATGCTTTCTTTTTTGATCTGCCGGAACGCGATATGCTTTTGGTTACACATACATTTACGATTCAAAACATCGGAAGAAAAACTGCGACGGGCATCGAAATAATCCATCCTCGGAAACCAGATATATTTAAACTTAGTCCGGTGTTAGATTATGAAGAAGAAGATACGCCAGATCAGGCTCATGTTGTTAGAATTAAATCGCTCGGACCAAAAGAAGTGTTTTCTATTGAATTCTTAAGTTTTGAAACAAACCCGGGGCCTCCCACGATTCGTTCGGAGGACGGAATTGCTGAATTCATATTGACTCAGTCCCAAAGGATCATTCCTCGAAAGATGCAATGGGCTGTAGCAATATTGATGCTCGCCGGCTCGGGGTATCTTCTTTACTGGACAATAAAAATCTTGGCGTTTTTATTAAGGGGCGTAGGGATAATAAATTAATGTCCGTCTTTAAGCGTAAGCTAAAAACAGGCGTTTTCTGGTATTTCGGATACTGGGATCCGGTATAAGGATTGGGAGCCGGAGGAATAAGAAAGAAGAATCAAGAGATCTACCTAATTGTGGTCCCTAAATTCTATCCTAAGCAGTCAAATGAATTTGCCAATAATCACTACTTAGCGGAAGGAATGCGGGTAATTGCACTTTTATTAATGCCCCAATTGTGATATACTAAATTGAATGTAAAATATTTAGTGGGCTGAGATTAAGAAAATAACCAACGTATTTTACTGGAAAATTCGGTAAAAAATGACTGATTTCCTCCGTGATTTCGAACCCAGACCCGGTGAATTCCCAAGAATCGAGGGATTCGAGTCTATAGGGCTGTACCTCGGGCAAGGAACTCCCGCCCTTGAGGTGCTTGTTTACAAGGGTGATCATAGGCCCCCGATAGATCGATTAAAGAAAGCATGGAAAGACCGTTTGGCTGGACGGGGCGTTTCCTTGCTTATAGTCGCCCTCTACGATAATTCGTGCGCCATTTGCGGCCATAGCGAGCGATCCCGGGGGGAGATACCAATTCATCCCGATTTACCGATCGAGCATGCCGAACGTCTTTGCGCAACCGCCCTCGAACTGCCGGATCACCATACCGTCGACAGGTTTCTCCGGGATCATCTGCCTGAAACTCATTCCCCGATTTTTGGCATTCGGAATCAGGGGCTGTTGGCTACCTATGTTCTCCAGAGAGGCGAGGCCGATGTGCAGAGGGAAGCCTGGCAACAAGCGGCGAGCAAATCAAGCAGGCTTAAAACTATGAAAGATCGGGCGCTGATTTCCGGGCTGGGATACACAATCGAACCGCTGGCCGGCGCGGCGTCTGTGCTTACAGAGAGCGGCTCCCGGCTGGCTCTGGCCGTATTCCTCGATCAGAACGAGACGGCGGAGCTGCCCAATCAACGTTTTGGCAATCAAACGCCGATTTCTTATGCCTTACAGTTGGCACAAGCCCAAAACCTAAATTGGGTCGTTGTTAATAAGGGAAGCGAATTGCGGCTCTATCCCACCAAAACCGACGTCGGCGTTGGCCGTCGGGGATTAACCGATACATACCTCGCTCTTGATTTACAACTACTGCCCGATAATCGATTACCATTTGTCTGGCTAATTCTGTCCGCGGAAGGGTTACGGGAAGGCGGGTTCTTTAAAGACCTTCGAGAGAAATCCGAACGATACGCCAAAGATATCGGCGAAAGGCTGCGTGATCGCATATATACTTCGGTGATTCCTCAGCTTTCTATGGCAATAGTGAGGGCCAGGAAGCTCAAGAAACCGTCATCCGAGGATCTCAATCTCACTTACCAGATGGCTATGCTTGTCCTGTTCAGGCTCCTGTTTGTGGCCTACGCCGAGGATCATGATCTTTTGCCTTACCGGACAAATGAGCTATATCGCAGCCGTTCCCTGACGAGGCTTGCTCACGAATTAAAACGGATTATCGATGAGAGCCGGGGTTTCGATCCCGGATCAACGCTCTGGGCAGAGGTCAGGCGGATATGGGATGCGGTCAGGGACGGTCAATCGGAGTGGGATATCCCGGCATACGATGGCGGCATGTTCGAAGAGGGGAATGATCATCCCGCCGGGGCAGAGTTGGCGAAGATATCGCTTTCGAATAGGGAATTCGGTTTGATATTGGCCGGGCTTCTCCTTGATAATGACACCCCCGAGGGCCTCGGCCCGGTCGATTTCCGGTCCCTCGGCGTTCGGGAATTCGGGACGATCTATGAAGGACTTCTCGAAAATGAACTTTCAGTGGCGGATTCCAATCTGACAACCGACAAGAAAGGCATCTACAAGCCAGCGGACGGTAAGAAGAAGGTAAAAGTACCAAAAGGCGAGATATATCTGCATAATAAATCCGGAGCGAGGAAGGCGAGCGGTTCATATTATACCAAGAGCTTTGCTGTTGATCATCTGCTCGATCATTCGCTCGAACCGGCTCTCGACGACCATCTGGAGAAGGTGGCGAAAGTGGCGAAAGCGGACGCCGACAAAGCGTCCCGGATGCTTTTCGAATTCTTTGTAGCCGATATCGCCATGGGCTCCGGCCATTTTCTGATTAGCGCCATTGATCGCATCGAAAAACGGTTCCTCACTTTCTTAGGCGATAATCCGTTGAAGGGTGTCGATGCCGAGCTTGAAAAGCTCCGATCGGTTGCCAGGGATAAGCTTGGCGAGGCTGTGGACGAATGCCGTCTCGAGAAAAACCAGCTTTTGCGCCGCCTTATCGCCCGACGATGTATTTACGGTGTCGATCTCAATCCCCTGGCGGTGGAACTAGCTCGCCTGTCGGTCTGGATACATACATTCGTACCGGGCTTGCCGCTGTCATTTCTTGATCACAATCTCGTTTACGGGAATTCATTAGTGGGGATAGGAACCTTCGACGAAGCGCTTGAGGAGTTGACAAGCAAGGGGCATACATTTGACCTGTTCGAGGACCCGGCCAAGAAATGGTTGGGGACCGCCCAGAAGGAAATCCAGGCCCTGCGACAGATATCTGATTCCGATATAGCCGAAATTGATAAGGCGAAAAAAGCTCATGAGGGGATTGGTAAGAAACTCTCTGAATTAAACGCTTTTTTTGATATACTCTCGGCCGCGCGCATTGATAAGGAAATTGTCAAAAAAATGGGCTCGGGAGCGGCGGGCTTTCTTACAAATCTGACAGAGATTCAAAACCTATTCGGTAACGCGCTGCATAAAAAAGCCCAAAAAGCTACTGGCTCCATCCCGCCTTTTCATTTTCCCATCGCCTTTCCGGAGGTGTTCCTTCGAGAACAGCCCGGTTTCGATGTAATCATCGGCAATCCGCCTTGGGAGAAAGCTCGTGTGGAGGAGCATGGTTTTTGGGCGAGAAATTTCCCAGGTTTGCGCGGCATGAAACAGGTCGATCAGGAAATTCTGAAAAAGCAATATAAAAAGGATCGCCCTGACCTTACCCAACTGTTGGAGAGGGAAATCTCCGAGGCAAAGCTTATTCGAAATGTTCTCATAACCGGACCATACCCGGGTATGGGCTCAGGCGATCCTGACTTATATAAAGCCTTTTGCTGGAGATTCTGGCATTTAACTTGTGAAGGTAAGGGGCAGATTGGTGTTGTATTACCTCGTTCAGCCTGGTTTTCGAAGGGCTCCGAGCTATTCAGAAAAAAGGTTTTCGCGGGTGGCATAGTCAATGACATCACGTATCTGTTAAACAGTGGCGGATGGGTTTTCGATGACGCGGAGCATAGATATACCATCGCATTAACGTCCTTAAAGAAGCTAAGGATCGATTCAAGTAATAACGTTGTCAGTCTTCGAGGACCATTTAGAAGTAAGCCATCTTTTGACACAGGAATTCTAAGTTCGGCTGTAACATTTAATACAGAAGATGTCTTAACTTGGACCGACACCGCTTCGCTCCCACTATTGCCATCGGAGGAATCGGCGGATGTTTTTCTGCAAATGTGCAAAGCGCCGAATCTAAATGCTGATATCGGCGATTGGCGTTGCAGGCCGTATCGAGAATTGGATGCGGCTAACGATAAGAATCTATTCACCTTTTCAAACCATCCCCCCAAAGACTATTGGCCAGTATATAAGGGCGAATCATTTGATTTATGGAATCCCGATACAGGGTCAACCTATGCGGCTATCCAGCCAAAGAAGGCAATGGCCCATCTTCAGGAAAAAAGAGAGCGTGGTTATAAGTATAGCCGCTCGGTGTTTGCCGAATGCTCTGAATCATGGGTTAATGATAATAAGACCTTACCTTGCCTTCATCCCAGGATTGCATTTCGAGATGTAACCAACAGGACAAACCAACGAACTGCTATAGTTGCTTTGGTTCCCCCAGAAATCGTTCTGGTTCATACTGCCCCAACATTTATCTTCCCGCGAGGGAATGAATATGATATGGCTTATTTATTAGGTGTATTGTCCTCAATTCCTCTTGATTGGTATGCCAGATGTTTTGTAGAAACTCATTTAACTTTTGACGTGCTTATGCCTTTTCCTATTCCGGGATCGGATAATTCTGACCACTTGAAGATTCGAGTTATTGCCTTATCCGGCCGTCTTGCCTGCCCGGATAAGCGGTTCGCGGAGTTCGCTAAAGCTGTGGGAGTCAAGTGCGGCCCCCTGCCGGAGGATGAGAAAAACGATATGATCCACGAACTTGACGCTATAGTCGCCCATCTTTATGGCTTGAACGAGAAACAGCTAATCCATATATTCGAGACATTCCATGTCGGCTGGGATTACGAGGAACGCCTACGAGCGACATTGAAGCATTTTAAGGAGTGGGGGAAGAAGAGTTGATATTGCAATCTGGAAGATCAAGATTAGATTATTAGAAAGGGGGAAGTTATGGCGAGTCCAAGACATCAAACATTATCCCGCATAGAGTTTGACGGAGGATCGTATTCTTTTTCTCTCGATAGAATTACCCGTCTTGATGAAGATAGTCGAATTGAATATGCGTTTGTTTGGAGGGGTGATAAGCGCGGGCCTGATTATATAATGCAAAAACCTGCTTTTTTCAATTGGCAATGGGCAGGACAGTTAATCAGGCAGGCGATAGCTGATAATCAATTAGAGATTGGCGATATAGAGCCGTTTATCCGCAGCATGATGGGTTTATCCAAAAAAGATCCTGATGAAAAGGCAAGGAATAGAGCCTAAATGACCAAACCCGAATTCATCGACAACCTCGACGGCAATACGCTGGCTATCGCCTTGAGAGCCCATCTCGACTGGCTCAAGCAGACATATGCCGAACCGGTGGAGTTGTCCATAGCAACCGGCTATTTTAATCCGGGCGGTTTCGCCGAGATCGCCGACAACCTCGATGGTGTATCCCGCATACGTCTTTTATTGGGCGCCGAGCCGATCTCTCCACCGGCTATACCTCGTCGAGACCCCGAGCGAGATCCCAGGGGTCCGAAATTCTACGAGAAAATACTACACGGAAAACTGGACGAAAGCGAATCGGGTATCCGCCGGGATAGAGACCTGCTTGAATTCGAGCCGAGAACTGATAAAGCTGTTAAGAGCCTGCTCGAGTTTCTAAGTTCCGGCAAGGTAGAGGTCCGTCGTTACGAGCGCGGCTTTTTACATGGTAAAGCGTTCATATTCTCGGACGATGAGGGGATCTTAGCGGGATCATCCAATTTCACCGCTGCCGGTTTATCTAAGAATCTAGAGCTTAATCTGGGGCATTATCAGCCGAGCCTGGTATCGCAAGTAAAGGAATGGTTTGACCGCCTATGGAACGAGGCGGTTCCGTATGATCTGGCCAGCATTTACAAGGAACGATATGCCGAGTATCCACCTCATCTTATTTATCTGCGGGTCTTATGGGAACTCTATAAGGATGATTTACAAGAGGAGCGACAACCAAGTGGACGTATCCCTTTAACGACTTTTCAAAATGACGGCCTGGATAGGGCGCGTCGAATTCTCAAGAAATATAACGGCGTGATTATCGCCGACGGTGTGGGCCTGGGGAAGACATTTATTGCCGGGGAGATGATGCGGTTGGTACAGGAAAATCGTCAGAGAGTATTATTAATATCACCCGCGGCTTTGCGTGACGGTACCTGGGATCGATTCCAGAAGCGGACGCAATTAAGATTTGAGAATCTATCGTATGAACAGCTTGTTTTAGGCCCCCCTGATTTCAAGCCGGAGGAATATGAGCTTATCGTAATAGACGAGGCGCAGGCTTTTCGTACCCCTGATACCCAAAGGGCACAGGCGCTCCGGAAGCTCTTGCGGGGAAAACCGCCTAAAAAGCTGGTATTGATGACGGCGACTCCCGTGAATAATTCTCTATGGGATCTGTACTACCTCATGTCATATTTTATCAAGCATGACGCCGTCTTTGCCGCCCAAGGTATCCGATCTCTCAAAGATCGATTTGCCGAAGCCCAAAAAACCAATCCATTCGATTTGCGGCCGGACGTCCTATTTGACGTTCTCGATCCTGTGACAGTAAGACGAACCCGACGTTTTGTTCAACGCTGGTATCCGCATGAACGTATTCCGACATTGGACGGAACCATGATCCCCGTTCGGTTTCCCACTCCCCACATTGATAAAATTGAATATGACCTCGAGGAAGTCCTACCGGAGAATTTCTTTGAGGAATTCGCGAAGGCCTTAGCTCCCGAAGAGGGCGAACCCGAATTAACCATGGGGCGATATAAACCGTCAGCTTACCTAAAAGAAGGCGAAACCTCCGGAAGTGAAATGGCATTGGTTGGTTTGATAAGATCGGCGCTTCTCAAGCGATTTGAATCGTCGGTTTACGCCTTTGGACGTACCGCCGCGAAAATGGCCGACTCTAATGACAGGTTCTTATCAGCGCTGGATGCCGGATTCGTTCCTTCCCCCCAAGCTATGGAGGAATTGCTGGAAACAGACTCCGATCAGGCTATCGAGGAGATACTGGCGGAGGCCGATTCACAACCGTTATCGTTATATCGAGCTGATGAGATGCGGACAGATGTGACGCGGGACAGGGATCTTCTGCGGACATACGCCGATATTGCGGAAAAAGTAACTAGGGATAAGTCGCCCAAATTAGATAAATTACTAGATTCGCTTTTAATGATCTTAAATAAAGCAAAGAAAGAAGCCGGTAAGGACGAATATCCTCGGGATAATATTAAGGTGTTGATATTCTCTTACTATGCTGATACAGTCAAATGGATTTACGAATACCTATTAGATAAAATTGAAAAGGATCGTAGACTTGCTCCGTACCGCGGACGCCTTGCCGCGCTTATGGGGGACCGATCCTTACAGGGAGCCAGCCGGGAAGCGACCATTTTTGGTTTTGCACCTATTTCAACAGAGGCGCCTGCTCGCTTCGCGGAAGATAAGTATGATATTCTCATTACTACCGATGTTCTGGCTGAAGGAATGAACCTCCAGCAATGCCGCCACATAATCAATTTCGATTTACCCTGGAATCCTATGCGTCTGGTGCAGCGGCATGGGCGTATCGACCGGATCGGAAGCGCCCATAAGAATGTCTTTATAAAGTGCTTTTTCCCGGACGTACGTTTAGATGATTTACTTGCCCTCGAATATCGGGTACGCAGCAAACTTGCGCGTGCCGCCGCGTCCATTGGTGTGGAATCAGAAGTAATCCCTGGTGGCGCAACGGGGGAAATCACATATTCGGAAACCTTGGATCAGATCGAAGCCCTACGGATAGGAGACACAGCTCTCTTTGAGCGCGGGGATGAGGTCGAAGGCGCTCATACCGGAGAAGAATACCGTCAGGAATTGCGAAAAGGGCTGGAGGAGTACGAAAAGGAAATAAAGAGACTTCCCTGGGCGGCCGGGTCCGGTTTCGCGAAAGGCGTACAAAAGGGATGGTTCTTCTGTGCCTGTGTAGGGAAAAGAGTGTTTTTAAGATTTGTCGCGTCGCAGGCTGATAAGGCGATCATCTCCGATACCCTTGGTTGTCTGCGGAGAATATCGTGTGAAATAGATACTCCTCTTCACATACCAGATGAGATAATAAGTGGGGCGTATGACGCCTGGGGCAGGGCCAGGCAGGATATCTTTCAAGAATGGATAAAGGGAGCGGATCCAAAGAACATTCAACCCAAAATTAGACCTTTATTCCGTGAGTTGGTTGAACATATCCGAAAATTCCCTCCCCAAAATGTCACCCAGGAGGAGATTCAAGAATCTGTTGACGCGTTGAACGCTCCCTGGGGGATTCGTTATGAGCGGGAATTCCGGCCTATTACTAAGGATGAATCACTATCCGATGAGGACAAATCGATCAAGATATACGAAAAGGTCCGGGAAATGGGCATGTCGCCATACGAAGCGCCCGAGCCGTTGCCGATAATCGATGAATCCGAGGTATCATTGATATGTTGGATGGCAGTAGACTAAGCGATCTGGCCCGCCGGCGCCCCCAAACCCAAAAACTGGCCCCCGCATATCCATGAGCCGAGGAAGGAGTAGGATTGCAGCGAATACAGACATCACCTTTTAACAACGGAAATGTTGTGAAGTTCGTAGCGCATAGTGTCAATGTACTTCTTGTTGCCAGGAAATTCGGTTGGTTGCCTGCGGCACGGTACACGAATCTTAGAGACGTCCGCAAATTCGACCGTCTTGGTTTTTTGGACATCTACTGGCGGGACTACAACTTCAAGCGCCACTTGGAAGCTGCTAAGTCCACATGTCCGGTAGTTACGGTGGCTCGTGATATTGAAAATATTGAAGATATTGATATGATTATTGATCAAGCACATGAGCTGAACGAGTATGCCGATTATGTAGTTTTGGTTCCTAAAGACCGTAGGCTTGGATGCAACTTAGACAACATCATACCACCCGGATTTCTTCTTGGTTACAGTGTGCCAACAAAATATGGCTCGACTGATGTGCCGATTGATTGTTTCCAGCGCCCAACACACTTACTAGGCGGTCGTCCTGACGTTCAAAGAAGACTTGCCCATCGTTTACCGGTAGTGTCTTTTGATTGCAATCGCTTTACGTATGATGCTCGGTATGGAGATTACTTTGACGGCGACAAGTTTCGCCCTCACCCGATCGGCGGATACGATAGGTGCATAAGGGATTCGCTCCGCAATATCAATAAGTTATGGAAAACATATTCTCCGGATAAGATGATGCGCAGTTTTCGTTAAGCAAGGAGGTGATAGAATGGGAAAAGACGAAAATCGTGTAGAACTGCTGCTGCGAATGTACGATCAAATGTTCAACGATATTAACAGACATATCATGGTCGTGTGGCAGTCAGTAGGCATGTTGGTTGGTGCCTTTGCGTTTCTCGCCTTGGCTGAAAAACAAATCATTTCGATAGACTTGGCTGTATCCTTGGTCCTCATAGTAACAAGTTGGCTATTTGCTCACTTACATGATTCCGCATATTGGTACAACCGAAATCTTGTTATCATCGCCAACATCGAGAGGAAGTTTCTTCTGAAAAGTGACCTAAAAGAGATTCATTATTATTTCGGCAAGCATAGACCCAAGAACAAGATGATTACTCACCTCCGCATTCAATTCGCACTAGGTGTCAGTGTCGCCGCGCTTATTCTAACATATCACTTTATAACTCGCGTAATCCCTGGTTTTAGCAGTTCCTGGTCGATGTTTGATCCCCAGCGCTGTCTGCCTTATGCAATAGCGATTACTGGATTAATTTACGTCTTAAGCTTGCGGAAGAAGTACAAAGATAAATACAAAGAATTCATTGAGAATTCGCCCGGTATTGCGGTAAATACCAAAGGAATAGCCTATGGTGTCGGTCACGGATTTAATAAAGGTGATACAGCGGGAAGTGAGTCTTAAGGCTCCGTTATGTTATGCTTGACGAAAATTTTGCAAAACGACTTGAGTCATTACCATCTCCAGTGAAAGCCGTTGATGGGCTATTCTCTTCCGCGCGTGGTTGTTCGGAAGCACGTGTCTTTACGGCAGTAGTGGATGTTGAACGATTGATTCATGATGGAAGGAAATATCTTACATGTCAGATGTTGAACCACCGGGTCGTGCAACAATTCGCGGAGTACTTTAGCCAAGTCAATATCCCGATTGATCAGCTTCCCGAACAGTCGATGGGTAATCTGTTTAGAAGACTCCAGATGCTAGCTTACAGCCAATTCTGGGAATGCCACGCCATCCAGCGGCTACTGACGCAGCTCGTGCAGATCGCTGAAGGGAAAAATTATGATCCCCATCTTCTCTTAGATAGTCGCCCGAAGACAGCCAATGTTTACGAATTCTTAATCGCTCACTCCAAAGGCTTGAATCTGGTGCTTTCCGAGTTTCTTTCGGGTGTATATTCAAACCAGATCAGAAATGCCTTTACTCATAGTGAGTTCTGTGTGCTCGGGGAATACATCTCATTCTTTAATTACGATGCCAAAATCAACAACCACGTGCCTTCACTAAAATTGGATACGTGGGATAGACTTTTCAAGATCACAAGCGAGTTTATCGTTGCGTTTTTCGAAGCGCGTCTCGCTTTCGAAAGAGAACTAAAATCGAAAACTCCGTACCGCGTCGAAGTGCCGGAATTTGCCGGTCCGTTTATTCTCTCTCAGGATGATCGAGGATATTGGTCCGCCCGGCCAACTGAATAATGCGGACTATGCAAGGAAATGCAATAATGACTGATTTTGAGAAGAGCGAAAAATATCAGAAGGCGCGTGAATCACTTCCTAATGAATTACGCCCAATTTTCCGACAACTTGTTGAAGAATATGCGTTTCATACGCACGTAAAATACGGCGGAGGTTATGTCGCCTATGAAATTCTAGCTGAATTGGTTCGCGCTGGCTGGACGCAGCCGACAGGGACGATTCGAGAAGAGGTAAAGGGAGAATAAAAAATGAATCAAATTGGATTTGATATGGAAATGAATACCTGGATGGTTACCTGGAGAAAGGATAACATCAAAGATAAGCGCCATGGCGTCCAGAATGGTTGGAAGCGACCTTGGATTCTTCCCGGAGAAATCTGGGAAGAAGGGCTCTGGGAGGGTATTCGATCAAAATCTGATAATTCACTCCCGGCATATCTGGATGATACCAAAGTTCAAAAACATGACGGCTCGCATAATCTAAAAAGCTCCTGGGTAATGTGCGCCAACCTTTACTTCCCATTTAGACAGGATCTTCCGCTTTTGGCAGGATTTTTAAAATCTATTATCTCCTCAAACATAAAATCCGTAGATGCCATAGAGCTGGAATATGCTGAGGAAGGTCAATTAGCGCCATCTATCCTTCTCGGCGAACCTAAAGGCCAGCGAGGGAGAAATCAAACATCACCTGATGTCGCGTTTAAGGTCACGATGGAAAACGGCGGTAGGGGCATTATCTTGACTGAAAGCAAATTCACGGAACATTCCTTTTATAGTTGTTCAGGCCGCAAAAAAGATTATGATTGTCCTCATCCGAAGAAGTGCCTTGATTTTGAAAAGGTATTAGACGACACCAAGGGCGTCTGTTGGCAACTTAATTGGAAAGCCAAGAGTAGGGAAAATAGAAGATACTGGGGTTATCTTCAGATAAGCGAATACGGGCAATCCACATTCAGATACTGCCCTGCCGCTGTGGCCGGATATCAGCTTTTCCGTCAGCAAGCCCTAGCCGAAGGGTATTTACAGCAAGGCGAATACGATTATGTCGCTTCATGTGTCGCATACGATTGCAGAAACGCGACATTAGTCAAGTGCCTCAGGACAACCGGTATTGATGATTTCACCACAGGGTGGGGAAAACTTTTCGATGGCAAAGCTGAATTCAAATCCTTCAAACATCAGCAGTGGGTTAGCTGGGTAAAGAATAACGATAAAGAGGGAGTATGGAAAAACTGGGCAAAGTATGTCAAAGAACGATATGGCATATAAGGCGCCATTTTATAAACCCTGGCAGCTTTATTCCCGACTTCAAAACAGGAGCACAACATGACCCTAATCTGGACCAACAATGGCCCTTACTGCCGTACCGAATATGAGAACGAGGCCGATTTAGAAAAGGCGATACTTCGGGTGCAGGATACGCTATTCGGGCCGGATCGCATTTACCTCGATATTAAAAAGAAAATCGGGGCAAAAGGCGGTATTCGCAATATCCCTGACGGCTACATTATCGATTTAAGTGCTCAAAAACCGCGTTTATATGTAGTCGAGAATGAACTGGCGTCCCACGATCCGCTTCGGCATATAGCTATCCAAATCCTGCAGTTTTCCCTGTCATTCGAGACCGAACAGCGGGGAATTAAGTCGATTCTTTACGAGGCTCTGAATGATCGAACGGACTCTAAAGAAAAATGCGAGCGATACGCGGCCGGTCACGGCTTCAGGAATCTGGATCACCTCCTTGAATATCTGGTATTCGAAAGCCCCTTCGCCGCGGTTGTGATAATCGATGAGATACCGGATAATCTGGAGACCATCCTGGTAAGGAGATTCCAATTCGGTGTAGAGGTTGTGGAGCTGGCCTGTTATGAGAATGATAATGGCGATCAATATTTCCGTTTCACTCCTTTTCTCGCCGAGGTGACGGAAGATGTGCGAGAGTCTATGGCAACAGCGGGCGCTCCTCGACGCGCCATCGATCTAGGGGAGATAGATACGATTATTGTTCCGGCCTGGGAGGATACTTTCAGGGAGATTTTTCTCGGGGAAAACCGCTGGCATCACGTTAGAATTCACGGCTCGATGAAACCGCAGATCAAATATCTGGCGGTTTATCAGGTCGCGCCGATATCGGCTATTACCTATATCGCTCCTGTGAAATCTATTGAGCCCTGGAAGGATACCAATAAGTATGTGCTTAATTTCTCAGAGCCGGCCAGAGAGATCGGCCCGATTAAGCTTGTCCCTAAGGAAAACGGGGGCCGGGTGAAAGCACTACAGAACTCCCGATACACATCCAGGCAAAGGCTTGATGACGCGAAAACGCTGGATGATGTTTGGTAATGATTGTACAATCTGTTCATATTGGACTAGGGGCGAGTTATGAGTATTTTTATCAGTTATAGTACGGATAGTAAAGATCTTGTCAAAAGGATTGCTAATTACCTGGAGCCATTGGGTGATGTTAGTTATTGGGACCAAAATAAAATTCCCGGGGAAAAGGACTGGGATTTGATATTTGATTGGATCGATGATTCTGATATTGTGCTCGCAGTAATCACGGACAAAACGATTTCACGGGCGATGGCAGTAGGGCAGGAAATAGGTTACGCTCAAGACCAAGGAAAGTATATTATTCCATTAATTGCATATAAAGTTGAAGAATCGGAATTAGGTTGCTTAAAAGGGATTATTTATCAACGTTTCGATAAGGATAATCCGGGTCCTGCGTTATTAGCGATTGAAAGTAGTATAAAGTCGTGGAAAAAGAAAAATTTGATTAAAAACATAGGGATATTTTTGGGAATTGGTACTTTCTTTTGGCTGAATTCAAGAAAGTGATAATTCTATGTGAAATGTGACGGTGTTTGGCATGAACGACGGTCTTTATACGAATAGTGTAGCCCGCTAGAGCCTACCGCAAAAAAGGTGATAATAAGTGGAATCAAGATTCAGATTGGATCCAGATAGCAATCCAGAATATTCAAGATTAATAAATAGATCCAGCATATTAATGGTTAGAATGGATGAAATCCATAGGGGAATTAACAAAGTGAAAGCGCCGATGTATTGGCCGTGGAAATCTAAAAATACACTGAGACTGATAGGCAAGCAATTTCAAGAAATTACTGACGATTATTTGGAATGGCAAGATGAAGCTTGGGCATTTTATCAAAATCCTACTTTAAATATAATGCGATCAAGGGATTTTAATATTGATTTAGACTTTTTACATTATACAAATTACCTTGTTAATAGGATTCATCAAATTAATAATAAACTTGATACGATTTATAGGGATGGTTATCAGCTACGATCAACTATTGATAATAAAAAGGCATATTTTATAGCTTTTGTTGGAATTACTTTGGCATTAGCTACAAGCGTTTTTAATATCCTGTCCTATTTCTAAGGGTCTCTTTATTTCTATCAATCAGACCCATTCATCGAATTTAGCTGACATCAAATGAGGACGATTAATTAGGGAATCCCGTTTTTCCCTTGACATACCGATATTAATACCGTATATTCGTATTGCCGTATTAGTTTAGCTCATTGAAATCCAAAATCGCTGGCGGGAGGATAGACCAAAGTTGTCTATCTTCTGGTATGGTAAAAGCGGGAAACCCCGATAGCGTGAACTACCGGGGCTCCCTGAGCAAAAGGCCGGGAAGATAGTGTGCGTATCTTCGACAAGCCTCCTGCCTACAACCAACTTAATGCAGGAGGTTAACCTATGTCAAGCAAGACAAGGGAAATCGTTAAAACAGGGGGAAATCCGGCCGCAAGACTCTTGGATGAAAGAGTCAGGGAGCAGTTCTTGACCAGCTACGGAAATCCCAAGACAAAAAGTGCCTATGACCATAGCCTGGGCCAATTCCAAAGATGGCTACAATCGCTTCCAGATGGCCATAAAAGCCTCAACTTGCTGATCGATTATAGGTCATACCTTCATTCGAGGCTGAACAGCCCTGAGAGCCGTCTAAGGCTCTCGGAGTATTCCGTATCGCTCTATATGGCGGTAGTCAAGAAGTACATAAAATTCCTTTACCAGAACGGCCTGATCGAATTCGATTCTGGGGTTGCTGTAAAGGGATTTAGGAGAAATTCCAGCCATAACCGCCGCGCCCTCGACCGGAATATCGAGGTCCCATTGCTTCTGAATACAATCGAAAAGGACAGCCTGATAGGAATCCGGGATTACGCTATGATATCGCTCCTGGTTCATACCGGGATTCGGGGTTTTGAATTGGTCTCGGCCGATTATGGGGATTTGGATAGTGTCGAGGGAAGAGCTATTCTCTGGGTACGATCGAAGGCGAAACTGGGTAAGTCCGAATATGTCTTCATCACCGATAGCCCGCTTAAGGTTTTAAGGGCCTATTTTGAACATCGTAAAGGTCTGAACGCGAATTCACCGCTATTTGTGGCCACTAACGGTGATTCTGAAAAGAGGATCAGCACCAGGACGCTTAGGGAGAGGGTGGACCATTGGCTAAAGAAGGCAGGTCTTAAGGGTGCCCGTGTGACGACTCATTCACTTCGGCATACGGCTGCCATAACCGCGCTCAAGAACGGCGCCGATATCCGGGCAGTCCAGGGGATGCTCAGGCATTCGGACCCGAAGACCACCATGGTCTATTTGCAGGATATCAGCCGTCACGATAAGCCCGCTGAGGACGCAATTAAATTTGGATAATCTGGGGCAGAATCGAACGTTTTTGAACTTGTAAAAAAAGGGTGTTTCCACTAATATATGTTTAGAGGCAAGCCCAAACTCAGGATTTTTAGATGAAAAAAGAGGTAAAGGGAATCAGCCGGGTTAAAGAAACTTTCCTGATTCCATCGGAAGTCGATAGGGTACTTGAGGAGCTCCCAGCCAGGATCAAGCTCGATACCAGGGCCAAGATTACCAAGACGGATTTGATTGTGGAGCTTCTCAGGCTATTGCAATCCGCTAAATTCAACACCAAGAAAGTAAATAGCGTCGACGATATCATAGCCCAGCTGAAGGAGCATATTCGGAAGACTAAATAGAGGAGTAACCAGCCCCCGTGAAAGAAAACAGCCCCCAAGAAAAGAATCCGCTGAAAGTACACGTGGATAAAGCTATAAAGATATTAAGGAGTTGTTTGGAAGATGGCAGTAATTTAGCCAAAGAAATTGCAGAGACCGATCAACAATTACGGGGAAACACCAAAGAAATCTTTGATATTGGCCCCCTCCAAAAGAAGCATCGTTTGTGGCAAGATCGTGCCGTCTCGGGTTTTCGAGACGTCTATCACGATCAGTATTATGAGCGAAGGTTTTTGAATGAATATAATGTTGACGAAGGGACTCAAAAGCAAACTTATGATGAATTTATAAATGGCTCCCACATATTAGATAAACTACAGCAGAACAGAAATGAAGCAATATCCAGAAGGCGCAAAATCGAAATAGCGTTTGAGGAAAAATTCACCGAGAAAATAAAAGAAAAAGATATAGAAGAATTGCTTAAAGAGCATGGAGGGGACGGAGATTTTATCGCGCGTAACATCGAAAAGATAATAATTTCTAAATCCATTGAAAAAACAAATCCCATAGATGTAGTCAAAAACGTTCTTCGGGACGAAAGTTTAAGATCGTACGAAGGTAAAAACGGCGAAAAATATATTGTGCAACCGATTTCATATCTCAACGAGCAGGATATTATCAATTCAGAATGGACTGCGGAATTAGGGAACAAACTTGGTAACCTGAAATCGTCGCTGGACAATGGCATCAAATTCGTCAAAGCCAGGGTCGTCTTTCTTGAGGTGTTCGGATCGGATCTCCGGTTGATCCGTTTAGAACCCCTGATTGATTCGACACTACGAAGAATATTGACGAAATTGAAAAACGTTTATAGCAACAGTATTACGATTTCAGAAACCGGAAAAGCTCTTGACTACTTTGACGATTTATATTGGAAGACACATGAAGAGGAAAGGACATTTGCTCTGGCCAAGGAAGAATTGGCAGCGGAGGAATATCCTCAAGGGCTTTCTATAATAATTAACCCCCGTGGACTTGAAAGAGACGGATTCATTTCTCTTAGAAAAGCCATTGTTAAAATCAGGGATAATTTTGGTAGGGAGTTCTTGGATATCTTCGGTTTTGGCCCCGAGATCGTTAATGAAGAATGGCTCAACAAGCCCCCAGCTCATGAATATTCTGGTGAAAATATATGTTACAAAATACTCGGCGACTATATCGGTGATTTTATTAATGATTTGAAATCACTTCCCTATCAGGTGAAAAAGTGTCTTGAAACACTTCGATTGGCATATGAGAAAGACCAAGCGCCGTTAGAATCGGCAGATGCCAAAAAAACGCTCAATTCTAATCATACGCAACGAAAAAGTCTCAAAGACAATCCAGATATTATTGAGAAAGCGTTAGCTGTCTATATTGAAGACTATAAGAATATCCTTACTCCCCGTATATATGAATATATCCGTGACTCAAAGGCGGAGAAACTGCAGAAAATGTTTAGAAGTCCAGCGGCGCAGACGGATTTCCAAGCGGCAGTTAAACCCATTGATATTGATCAATATGTTAAAGAATATGTCGAAAAAATACCGCGCTTCCGATCAAACGAGAATGAGCCATTATATCCATCTGATTATCAGGTTATGAGAGAGAGTATTGAAAGAAAAAATGCAGAGGCTGTTGAGTATATAAATAGGAATATTCCCGGTGCACCGCGTGTGCACATACAAGGTATAGAAGAATCTATGTATAATCTTAACAATCCAGTATTTGAACCATACAGGCCACCCAAGAGTATAGGCGGAATAGTCAGACCTGTTGAAAAAGTCTGTGATTCAGAAACAAGAGAATCTCTTTCATCAACAGTATCCGGAGTGATTAATCATTTAGAGTTAATAAAAAAGTGGTACATGGACAATCGAGATGGAAAAGCCGCTGTGCCGTCCTGGGATGATTCGGCTGAAATTGGAAAGCAGATTGAATCTATCAATGTGGGGGCGGTAAATGTGCTGAAAGAGGAAACGAAAAAAACTGAAGAACCGAAAGAATTACACCAAGAATCTCCAGAGGCGGAGAACATCTTTTGTAGATCCAACGCGGGTTTCAACATTTGGTATAAGGGTAGCAATATTTCCTCCGGCCGCGACCTGATTGGCTTGTTCTATATTTGGGCCTGTCTTGATCATCTTTTAAAATCGATTTCCGAGAAGGATTTAATTAAAACGCGAACGGAATACTTTAGGGATCAATCTGATTCCCTAAAACCATATGAAGAGAAATATCTAAAAAATATATCAGGCGGCGGAATTAAGGACCCGAAAAGTGTGCAAAAGAGCTATGAGAATTATACTACTGAAATAGCAAATATGGAAGCTGATAAGAAAAGGGCATTAGAAGAAAATAACAATGTTGAGGTAGATTCTCTTGAACAAGATATTAGGAAAGTTAAGAGTGAGCGTGCTAAATTACGGACGAAAGACGGGAAGCCCGTCGCTATTATTGACGATCTCCGAGAATCGCGAAGAAAAATCTATGGTGCTTTAGATTACCTTTATAAAGTCATGGAATCAAAACAGCCTGAATTTGTTAGGCATTTTAGAAATCACCTAATAAGGGAAAGAGGTTTGCAGTATACAGGTAAGTTAAAGTGGAAAACAAAATAATTAATCACCATACCAAAATATCCACGTAATTCACAACCCGTTACCTTCAAATAAATTGCATTAAAATATAAGTTACCCTACCAGAAAAAAGACCAGAAAGAATCTGGCATGCCAGAAGGTTTTTCTGGCCCATATACCTTTGAAAGGACAAAAGTTTCCAGCGCCCCCACCGTTGTGCTGGTGAAAATTTGCCGCGGTTATGACCGGGTGTCCAGGGGGCTGGCACCCGGTTTGATTTAGAGATGATTAGATGAAAAAAAACGGCGAATTCAAATCAAGCGACCTGGCTTTAGCGGCCTTCCTTTTAACTTCTGGTCACCATTTAATCCGTATAGATTATGCTTTCCCCCAAAAACTGGACAGTCGATTAAGGTGGTTGTAGATTCAACAAGGAGTCCAGAAAGGGGAATTCATGAAGAGGAGTCGTTACAGCGCCGAATTGAAAGCCAAGGTCGCTTTGGAAGCCATTCGGGGACAGAAGACGGTCAACCAGATCGCCTCGGAATACGATGTTCATCCCAACCAGGTGGGGACCTGGAAGAAGCAGACGTTGAAATCGCTTCCGGAGTTGTTCTCAAACGGCAAGGCCAGATCGCAAGAGGATGAGCAGGAGAAGATGGATGCTCTCTACCAGCAGATCGGGCAGTTACAGGTGGAATTGTCCTTTTTAAAAAAAAGGGCCGGGCGTCTGGTCTGAGGATTTGAGGAATCTGGTGGAACCGTCAAACTCTGACATCTCGATTCTGCGCCAGTGCCGGCTTTTGGGCCTTCCCCGTTCGAACTACTATTATCGGCCCAAAGGAGAAAGCCAACTGAACCTGACGCTCATCCGTCTTTTAGACGAGCAATACACCCGCACGCCCTTTTACGGCAGTCCCAAGATGACGCTCTGGCTCAAGGCGAGAGGTTATGCGGTCAATCACAAGCGTGTGGAACGTCTGATGAGGGTGATGGGGCTGCAGGCCATTTATCCCAAGCCCGATACCAGCAAGCCTCACCCGGAGCACAAGATCTATCCTTATCTCTTGCGGGGTGTCGAGATAGATCATGCCGACCAGGTCTGGAGCGCCGATATCACCTACATCCGCATGAGTAGAGGTTTTCTCTATCTGGCGGCGGTGATGGATTGGTTTTCGCGTTATGTTCTCTCCTGGCGGCTTTCTAACACGCTGGAAAGCTCCTTTTGCGTGGAGGCATTGGAGATGGCGTTAAAGGCAAAACAGCCGGAGATCTTCAACACCGACCAGGGGACGCAGTTTACCTCAGAAGATTTTACCGGGATTCTGAAAGACAGGGAGATCGCCATCAGCATGGATGGCCGGGGACGGTATCTGGATAACATCTTCGTGGAGCGGCTCTGGCGGACGGTTAAGTACGAGGAGGTATACCTTCACGACTACCAGACCCCGGGCGAGGTTTATCTGGGGTTGAAGAAGTATTTTGAATTCTACAACACCGAGCGGTTCCATCAGTCCCTGGATTATCAGACGCCTTATGAAGTTTATCATTTTGGTTTAAAAAAGAAGCCGGAAAAAATAGAAATAAATGGATCCAAGATAAAGAAAGGCCACCTTATTTTAGCTCAAAAACTGTCTTGACAATGGGGGGAAGCTAAGATCATGAACGAGGTAGGGGGATTTTTATTTTTGATAAAGCTGAAATCGGCGATGATCCTATCATTTTCCTCAATGGCCGAGCGCGAGTTGAGCCAGGGAACTATCAATCATCCATACGAAAACTAAAGGGGAGCCTCACTGAGGCTATGCGAAATTAAATGAAATCGGAGAAGACTATTGGACTATCCATATAAAATTGATAATGGACGTGTTGGCCAGGAGAGAGATGTTCCGGGTGGGTCTGTGGCGTTCTGGGCAGACGGTATTCGTAAGGAACGAACCGGAGTGCACGCCACCGTCTACATTTTATATAAAGGGAATGGACAAGTAAAAGTACTCGCCTGGTCAAATATGAATATCGAGAGATCGTCGGATAGATCTAAGCTCTGTCGCGACGGCTATCAAAAGGTTGGCGCTATATTAAAGGGAGGTTATCCGCTCCCGGATCTTGTTGATCATTTTGATAATTTCTGTATGGGTCTGTTTGAAGCAAGTATGAAGATTTATAAGCCTGAATATCTTGAGGGCAATATGAATAAAGATGGCCAGGATTTTATACTGAAACCTTATGTAATGAATCACGCAGGAACGATTCTATTCGCACCCCCAGGACGCGGAAAGTCATATGTCGGGCTGTTGATGGCCATTTCTATTGATTCTGGAAATTACAACATTTGGCCGGTGAATCAGAAAAAAGTAATGTTTATAAATTTGGAGAGGTCTGCCAGGTCAATAGGAGATAGGATAGGAGCGATAAATCATTCGCTGGGATTACCGGTGGATCGTCCGCTATTTACTTTCTCGGCCCGGGGAAGGTCACTCTCAGAGATTAAGCAACGCTGTGAACGAGCTATCAAAGAAGAAAATGTAGAGGTTATTCTATTAGATTCTATTTCTCGAACAGGATTCGGAACGTTGGTCGAGGACAGACCAGCGAACCAGATTATCGACACCCTAAATTTCTTATGTCCTACATGGATCGGGATCGGCCATACTCCCAGGGGAGACGAGGGACATATCTATGGATCTGTCATGTTTGACGCAGGGATAGACGTTGGTGTTCAGATAATTACGGAATCAAGCGACGATAAGCTGGGTGTCGGCCTAAAAATCACAAAAGCTAACGATATACGGAAGCCCAAGGAACTCGATGTTTTGTCGCTCAAATTTAGCGAAACCGGATTGACGAAAGTTCGACGCGCTGAAAATGGCGAGTTCTTGGAGATTGAGAACTCGAGGGGATTGAGCGATTGGGAATTGGTAAAAGAACACCTGCGAAGGGTTGGAAAAGATTTCGTTGGCAATATTTCGACCGCCACCGGAGTCAACAAGGGAAATGTATCGAGGATACTCCATAATACTCCCAGGGTCTTCGTGGAGATTAACAAAGACGGAAATAAAGTATATTGGGGCTTACAAAGTGATCGATATGAAGACGCATTTTAACCAAAAGCAAAAGGTTGTTGTTGTATATAGAAAGGAATATACAACCTTTCCCTTTCTATACAGCAACGTTTCAGCTTTACAACCTTGTAAGCACATTAATTCCCAACGGCTTATACGAGAAGGTTGTAATGGGGTTGTAGGGGTTACAACCCTTATTTTCAAAGGTTGTATTACAACCTTGTTGAAAGATAAGGAGTTAGGCCAAAATGTCTGAAAAACGCGATAATACAGAATACATCGAGAATATCGACGAGTGTCTGAACGCCTTAAACTCAGGAATACGTCCCAAAAAGGTAGAAAATCTTAGCGACGAATTTTACGACGATATGGAATGGATGCTCCTTGTCAAGATATTGAAAGACCCTTCGATTTTAGCGGAGATAATCGAGACTGTACCTTCAAACGAATGCTTTTTAGGACAAACCGGGAAAACATTTCATCGGACGATCTATCAAGCCATGCTCAATTTGAACGATGATGGCAAAGAAATCGAAGTTGAACGACTATACGCTGAGTGCGAAGATATTCGGGGAGGCAATCCCTTTGGTGATGATTACTCCCGATTTGATATTCTCGAATTAGATTTTCAGGCTATGAGTCCTTGGGGATTCGATAAAGACCATAATAGAATTCGAGCCAAGTTTTGTGCTGAAAAAGTAAGAGAGCGTCATAATCGAAGAGGAAATAATTAGGATGAATAGTACTCTTGAAAAAAGGAGTACTGCCACAAACATACAATTTCTGGCAACGGAAAAAACAGTTACTCGACAAATAGGGTGGGGCTAATTAGGTGAAAAAGAAAACCGGAAAATGCGGTAAAACGGGCTGTAAGGCTTATCCATTAAAGGGCGGTAATTATTGCTTCGCCCACGATCCCGATCGACAGCAGATACGTAGAGCGGAACAGAGCCGCGGGGGGAAAGCATCCACAGCGCCTAAGACGCTCGATAGCGAGAAGTTTCCGCTGCAATCGATCCCCCAGGTTAAGGACATGCTTGAAAGGGTTACCAATGCGGTTCTCAATGGCGAAATCGATATCAATAGGGCAAGAGTGGCTGGTTACCTGGCATCGCTGATTATGGGATGTTTGAAGGACTACGATCTCGAAAAGCGGATGGAAGAATTGGAAAAGAAACTCGAGGAAATCGGCAGTCGAAAGGGGCGTTAAAATGACATCAATTCATAGAAGACTCAAGAATCTCGAAACCTCAATTGGCAAATTGCCAGTGAATCTAACCGTCTACAAAGAGGCATGGAGACGCTACTGGCGAGGCGAAGATAACGGCGAAAGCATTAAAGCCCTACCGGAATTGCCGTGGCGCGATTCGCTGGTGATCACCATAAGCCTAATAACCGAGTTTAGGCATGAAGCCCGAGAAAGGAGTCTCGATCCCGCGTCCATAATGAGAGATGGTAAGGACGGACCGACTTTCCGTGAAAGTATAGATCGAGATATGAAGACGCAAACCATAAGGCCGAGTTGAGGAGGCCAGATGGTAAATCTAAAACGAAGAATACAGAAAGCCGAAGAGGCCGCCATTTGCAGGAAGTATGATGATGAGAAATATATCCTGGCATTGATGAAAAAAATGAGCGGTGAGGATAATGGCGAGGCCTTTGCGGCCCTTTTACCCACCCAGGGTAGAGCCGCTAATTTTATTTTTCAAATTTATATCGAGGCAAAACACCGCCTTTTGAGAAGCGGGATTCCGTTAAGAAAAATCCAAATTGATGAAAGTTAGGAAGACAAAATAAATGACGTTTTCTGAACAAAGATTAAGAAAGGTGGAGGAATCAATAGGTAACCTCGATTCTGGCTGTGAAGATTACATGGCCGAACTCAAGAAATGGTTCAATGGAGAAATCGAATATGCGCCGGAATCGCCATCATCACTCGGCTCCCCGGGTAATCTCAATAAGGCAGAAGCAACTGTATTAGCACTACATGAGCTTGAAAAGGCGGCCAGACTCGAAGGCCGGGAATTTGAGCCACGATTCGGCTCTAAGGGGATGACAGTTAAGGAGTCGCTGGAACTTAAGGGTATTGGAGCATAGGGGTAATCAGATTATGGGTAGCCTCAGACACAGAATCAAAAAAGCGGAAGAAGCGCATAAGGCGCTAACGGGCGGAGATGCAGGCCCGGTTTTCTTCTGGCGCGATATCCCTGGAGTCCCAGGTGAAAAGGAAAAACGATTTAGAGAAGAGAATCCGGATTTCCAGGGGAAGATATATACCTATTGTTGCGGTACGGAAAACCTCAATCTGCCAGCATCGCAAGGTAAGGATTTTCAACACGAAAGATGATCCCAATTAACCTGAAAGACCTATTCGGCAATCGCTACCGGGTAACGGTGGATGAATCTGCGGACCGGGAGCCCGGCGCCAAAACCGACCCTTGGAATTTCCTGATTGCTTGCAAGCATGGGACTATCAGTCCGTATTCCGATGAACTTCTGGCTTTCCACTGTACGGCCCGGCGGATTCGGACGCGATTGCATCGAGATCACCCGAGAATCGACGTTCAGAATTGGTCTGATGATGGCGAGGCGATATTCTTTTTCCGCCAGGATCAATTCGACCTGGTGGCGGAATACGCAAAACCGCGGCGGAAAAGGCAAATTTCGGCCAAGGAGCGATCGCGGCTCGCAGAAATAGGCAGAGGCAATCATTTTAAACCTAATTCTACGGCTATAAATGCGAGCAAAACGACTCAAGACGGGGTGATCTCCGGAAATTCGACCCAGAGTACGGACAAGGCTGAGATCGGCGATTCTGGCGGCTGTAGCCCCCACTTAATTGCGGGGAGATCCGCCTGATGCCGAGATCCAGACAAAAAAAGACAGACGATGGTGGAGAGGTGGTCGTGGAGTCGAGGCCGGCTGTCCGCAAATACTTGACTCTGAGCGAAGCCGCTGACTATTCCCGGCTATCCGAGCGGACGCTCAGGCAGGCCATGAAAAAGGGATTTCTCCGGTTTCACCAGCCGGTCGCGAGGCGGTTCCTGCTGCATCCCTGGGATGTAGACGAGTTTATTCAGAGGAAAAAGCCAGTGAAGTTGTGGGGTTGAAAAGAGATTATAATTAGCAATTATTGTGATTTACTTCACATAACGAAACATATTCCTTGACATATGCGTTAAAAAATGTAGAATGAGAAGTGTGGACAAGGTTAAATCGCGAAATAGCATCCCGCTGATATGAACTTTCAACCCTAAAACGGAAGACCTAATTGTGCTTCGATTATGGCCGATAATTATAATATGGATTCAAAAATGACAAAAACTGGAAAAAAAATAAAGAAACCGGATAAGTCTAAAGAGTCTTTCTATATTAATGAAAATGTACTCAATTACGACTTTTCGGATTTTGTTAAAATTAATTCATCCCCCCGAGGCCTCATATTTGCTTTTGGAAATTGGTGTCCCGAGAAAAAGAAATTTGGTATTTTTAAGGAAATACTCTTGCCCTTCGATGTGGCTGAAGCATTATCCAAAATTATTAACAACCAAATGAAAGAACTTGAAGATTTGAATCTCATTGAAAAGGTAAAAAGATCTGTTCCTGAAAAAGAGATTGAAGAGAAATGACTTCTTCCACAGAAAGTCAGGTTAAGAGCCACTTTAAAACCAAAGATGGTATCCTCAGTATCTATAATGATACTCTTTATGGGTTTGCCAAAACATTTATTAGTAAGAAGTGGCTCACAGATGTCGGTACCTATAGTACGCAGGGAGATATTTGGTTTGGCTCTATAGAGTGGCAAGCTGGAGAGAAAAGAGCAGATGAGGACCTGAAATTGGGACGTTTTTGGGATTGTGAAACTATTGACGAGGTAATTTCAATCTTGCATGCCCAAGGAAAAGAGAAAAAAAGAAAAAGGAAAAGCTAAACCACCGGCGGTAACAGAAAAAAGTGATGCCAAATCTCCTAAAGCTAAAAGGCATTTAACTTATCGGTTGTCTCAGCAATTTCTTGAAGATTACACAAATTCATCTCCTTCAATTCAAAAAGATATTGATAGTACGCTAATTCTAATTGACGAGCATAAAGGCTTCACTCCTGGCATGAAACCATGTAAATGGAATAAGAATATATGGTATCTTAGGGCAGGGGGTGCGGCGAGAATAACCTTTGAATATCTACCCCAAAACACTATATACTTAAGGCGATGTGGAGATCATTCGCTTGTAGATAAGAAAGGAAAGAAAGATCAGTAATCCTATAATATAGTCCATATTAGTTTTACATTAAATTATGGTAGCGACAATACGGTTACAGATTGCATATAACTCTTTGAACTACAACAACTATTATCGGTTTCCTAAACCGCAGGCCGCCCGTTCGAATCGGGCCGGGGGTATGTTATCAATGATGAAAAAAATAGCTTGCAAACCAAACCGTATCGAATTAGATTTGTTCCGTTTTGGGAATAAAACGTCGTGCCGAATTGTATGTTAAACGGGTTCGACGTTTTATTAGAGTCCCGTAGCGCCCGGGGATTTTGAAATCCCGATTGACTTGAAGAAAAAAAGGACAGGTTTTCCGAATAGTGGAGGAGAGATGAAAAGGAATTTTACCGCGTTAGCTTTGGTCATGTTTTTCGTGTTCTTGCCTGTGTTAGCTCATGCTCAATTTATCTGGACTGATCATTCATATTTCGAATTCAATAATTCCGGCGGGGGAGCGAGAGCCGCGGGAATGGGCGGAGCCTTCGTGGGTATCGCTGACGGAGAAATGGGTTACTCCTGGAATCCGGCCGGTATGATGTCAGTAGATAAGGTCAAGTTTGGAATTCAAGTGGCCTCCATCAGCGATCAATTTGGCGCCGTGCTAACCCATATATCTTATCTCCATAGCGAGCCTAATATTCAACCGTTGGAACGAAATCGCGAACATTTCAGCTTGAATTTCGCTGGCTTTGTTGCCCCATTCGAATTCATGGATAGAGACTGGGCTGTCGGCGGAGGTTATCGAAACGTATTCGATATGATTTCGGAATACAACACGCCGGGTTTTGCCGGTACTCGAAACGATTATTCTCAGGACAGGGGTGTTGACGCTGTCAGCGCGTCAATAGCAGGCAATATTATCACCGGAGTTTCCGCCGGCCTGACAATTAACTCCTACCTTCGAAACAGTGAATCCAATGATTATACCGGCGCAGATTTTGAATTAATCAGCCAGGATTTCTTAGATACTTCGATCGTAGACGTTTGGCGGAATACCAATTCGCATTATTCCGGCGTAAACGTAGATTTTGGCCTTCATGCAGATTTCGGTATGTTCAGCGGAGGATTTGTTTTTCATTCCCCCTTGAAATTAGAGGAAAGTATAAAACATACTTACTCCATTATAATTCCTCCGGAGCCTTTCGGTTGGATTGACAGGTTCACCGCCACCTACGATATTCCATTTTCATATTCCCTCGGTATCGCGGTGAAACCGATTGAGAATTTAACCCTCGCGGCCGATTTCAACAGTCGTCCACTTTCCGAGGTCGAACTGAAAATCGATTATGAACAAGTAGCCATTTCTGACACAACCTACAATCCGGGCTGGGAAGACGTAAATCAATTCAGAGTCGGGGTCGAATATATTTATGATGCCGGTTTTGCAGATGTTCCGGTGAGGTTCGGCTTCAGAAACCAGCCGTCAACCGCTAAGGAGTTAGTGGAATACAGTTACGATTTTGTTAATGAAGAAGCAATCCGGAATTATGGCGATCAGATAAACACCAACATAATCAGTTTCGGAACCGGCCTCTATTTCGAGAAAATCTGGTTCGACCTCGCTTATCAATTCGGATCCAGTTCCTATAATCGCACAGTCGATCTGGGTACTCCCGAGGTATTCGAGATCAAGCGCGATTACAGCCGTATTTTGATCTCCAGCGGCATGTATTTCTAAGATCTATGCGAATAAAGGAATTTTGGCTCCCGCGATATCGCATATCGCGGGAGCTTTTTCTATGGTATCCGGGACGATTTGAGCCTTAAATATTCCTTGCCGATATGACGATAATAATATAAATTGAGCGCTTGAGTTCGGGCGATCCGGGAGCTAAAGAGAGGATAAAATGATTTCGCGAAAAAGATTTACAAAAAAAGAGATAAAAGAAGATAAACTGGTCACCACCGCGTTTAGAACATCGGAATATATCCAGAAAAACCCGGCTCCTTTTATTTACGGGGGAGTTCTAGTAGCGATATTATTCGCCGCTGTTTTGCTTTTCATGTGGAGCGCGGACAAAAAACAAGCCGAAGCAACCACTCTATTAGCCCGGGCCAGGCTTTCCATGGAAGCCGGGCAGGCCGAGGTCGGGATAGCCGACATAGAAACGCTCATCAGGGATTACGCCGGAACGGGGCAGGCGGGCCATGGAGCGCTGAAACTCGCGAATTACTATTATCATAGTACGAAAGAGTACGATAAGGCCCTGGAGTATTTCGAAATAGTCATAAATGAATATAAAGATGATAACGTACGGCTGGCTAACGCGGCCTCCGGGGCGGCGGCATGTTATTCCCGGGCAGGGAATTCAGCCGAGGCGGCAGGCCTGTTCCGGTTCTCTGCCGATGCTGATCCTCAGAAATCCTGGGCTCCCGGTCAGATGAAGCTGGCGATTTACGCTTACCTGCATGCGGGAGATACCACCTCGGCGATTTCCGTTATCGAACAGCTCGATATCATGTATGAGACGTCGACCGAAGCCATGGCCACGCAGAGGCTGTTAGCCGAGATAACCTATTAGCCGCCTTGTCGGGGGGGTAATAGGATTGTGAAATTAGCCTTTCTCTGGCATCAACATCAACCTTACTATAAGGATCTGAGAACCGGGCAGTACCTTTTGCCCTGGGTCAGGCTCCACGGCGTCAAAGATTATCTCGATATGATCGAGATTTTAGAGCCGTATCCGAGGATAAAACAGACTTTCAATATGGTGCCGTCGCTCCTGGAGCAGATCATAGAATACGCCGACGGGTCAGCGTCGGACCCGTACCTGGAATTGAGCCTCCGGAAGGCTGACGAGCTTACCGAAAAAGATAAATCATGGATTATCGATAAATTCTTTCAGGCTAATCCTGAAAATATGATAACGCCTTACCCGAGATACTGGCAGCTTTTCAAGAGCAGGCGGAACGCTATAGACTGGTCGGAATCGGAATGGCGCGATCTTCAAGCGCTATTTAATCTCGCCTGGATAGACCCTTCTTTTAAAAAAACAGGAAGGCTTCGGGAACTCTCGGAAAAGGGGAGAGGGTTCAGCGAAGCGGACAAGCGCGAAATACTTTCTCATCAACGAAAAATCATATCGGGTATCATACCCCGGCTCAAGGAGTACAGCGAGGCCGGTCGGATCGAGATATCCACAACCCCGTATTTTCATCCCATAATGCCGCTTCTTTACGATACGGATATCGCCAGGGCAGCCATGCCCGACGTTTCCCTGCCGTCGAAGAGATTCAGTCATCCCGAGGACGTCGATCGTCAGGTGGCCATGGCCGTAGAGTTTCACGCCTCCATTTTCGGGGAGAATCCCAAGGGAATGTGGCCGTCGGAAGGGTCGGTCTCGGAGGATATTATCCCGATTCTGCGTAAACATGGAATAAGCTGGATCGCTACCGACGAGGATATTCTGGCCGGGAGTCTTTCTCGCCCCGCAAGAGGGCAGGAAAGAAAATCGCTTGTTTCCGGCGGCAAGCTGTATAAAAGTTATGGATTCGGGGGAGATGGGGAGATACGGCTGTTCTTCAGAGATCGACGGCTTTCCGATAATATAGGGTTTGTATATTCGCGATGGGATCCTGAGAAAGCGGCTGACGATTTTTTGGATAGCCTCAAAGCGATTGACGAAAATTTAAACGGCGACAAGAACGCTATAGTCTCGGTTATACTCGACGGTGAAAACGCGTGGGAATATTATAAAAACGATGGGCATGATTTTCTGAACGCTCTTTACTCGAAAATATCGGATGCCGATTGGCTCGAAACCACGACATTCAGCGGATACCTTGAAAACAACCCCGATTCCGAGCGATTGCCGAAAATCTTCCCGGGAAGCTGGATCAATCATAATTACGGTGTTTGGATCGGCCATGAGGAGGATAACAAAGCCTGGGACCTCCTATCCGTGGTTAGAAACGAATTGGTGAGTTTCGAACTCTCTAACCCCGATTTCGACCAGGATAAACGTAAATTAGCCTGGCGTGAGATCTACATAGCCGAAGGCTCGGATTGGTGCTGGTGGTTCGGTGACGATCATGTGGGACCTAATAACGATGATTTTGACAGGTTATTCAGATCTCATCTGGCTAATGTCTATTATTTAACGGATAGGGAACCTCCCGCAGAGGTTTTTTCACCGATTAGAACAGCATATAAATCCCGATTCCGAAGCGCTCCTATCGATTATATTACGCCGAAAATCGATGGAAAGATAAGTCACTACTACGAATGGAGCCAGGCCGGATTTTTCGATTGCTGCAAAGCCGGCTCAACTATGCATAAAGGCGATAACATCGTATCGGGGATCTGGTTCGGTTTCGATCCTAAAAACCTGTATATCCGCCTCGATCCCAGCGATGGCGATCTTAATCTGGAATCTTACGATATAGATATCGAATTTCCGGGAGCGGCTAATCCTCTTGGGATTAATACAAAAGAAGCGGCAGAGAAAGGTTTCACCTTTTGTTTCGACGCTCTTTTGGAAATTAAAATACCATTGAGTTTCCTCGGAGATAAATCTAAAATCCTGTTTAAAGTCCTGGTTAAAAGGGACGGTACTGTGTTGGAACGATGGCCGCTATCTGACGGCCTCGAGATAGTTCTGCCTAAACCGGGCTCGGATTCGATACCCTGGGTCGTTTGATGGGCAAGGGGATATTGCTATTCTACGCTAAACGTCCTATAAGATATATTATGTAAACTTTCATTGTGAATTATTAGACTTTCCCCAGGCCTCGCCGCCCTATCCAACCACTATATTCAATAACTTCCCTGGTACAAATATCCGTTTTCTGATAGTCTTGCCCTCTAAATGAGCCCTGATTCTATCGTCCTTGCTGGCTAAATCAAAAAGTTGATTTTCGTCGCAACCAGCTGGAACTTCGAAGCTTCCGCGCAGTTTACCGTTGATCTGGACCACCATGGTAATGGTAGCAAGCTCCAACGCTGAATCATCGTATGTGGGCCAGTCCTGTGAGAATACGCTGCTCTTTCCGCCGATCATTTCCCACAACTCCTCGGCTAAATGCGGGCCCATGGGCGCTATCAGCAGTATCAGCTGCCTGATAGAAAAGTAAAACAGATCGGTAGGCTTATTTCCCTCTGACTGCTTATAGAGTTCATTCACCAACTCCATTAGAGCGGAGACGGCGGTGTTAAATTCCAAATTATCGATATCATTGCCGACCCGCTTAATCGTCAGGTTCAAGCGATAGTTTAAGTCGCTGTCTTTATTCTCAATGCTGGAATATGATAAATCAATTTTACTATTAACAATATCCGCGTATTGGGATACCAGCCGGTAAACGCGTCCGAGGAAGCGAGCTATGCCATTGATACCGGAAGGGTCCCAATCGCCGCCGTGAGCGTACGATCCCATGAACATCAGGTAAATCCTGAAGGTATCGGATCCGTAAAGAGAAATGAAGTGATCGGGATTGACTACGTTTCCACGTGATTTTGAGATTTTAGCGCCTTTATTAGTGATCATCCCCTGGTGCCGAAGCTTAAGGAAAGGTTCATCGAAATCAATTAAACCATAATCATTCAAGAACATGCAAAAATATCGGGCATACAGCAGATGCATGACCGAATGCTCAGCCCCGCCGATATACATATCCACAGGCAGCCATTGGCTTACCAGATCGGGATTCCATGGACCGTTTTTAAATTGAGGATCGAGATAGCGCAGGAAATACCATGACGAATCGACAAAGGTATCCATGGTTTCGGTTTCCCGTTCGGCCTCTCCCCCGCATTTCGGGCATTTAGTCCTTACAAAATCATTGGATTTGGCCAAAGGTGATCTACCGTCGTCGGCAGGCTTGAAATCATCGATATTCGGCAGAAGCACCGGCAGGTCATCATCCGGTACGGCGACATCGCCGCATTTTTCGCATCGGATAATCGGTATAGGCGCGCCCCAGTAACGTTGCCGGGAGATCAGCCAATCGCGAAGCTTATAGGTAACCTTGAAATCGCCTGAACCGATACTTTTCAACTTTTCGGCCACTTTTCTCATCCCGATTACTGAGCTTTCACCGTTGAATTCACTCGAATTGACCATTTTGCCATATTCGGTGCAGGCCTTCTGACTCAGATCGATTTCGGTCTTGCCGGTTGAGTCTATTACCTGGCGAATCTCCAGGTTGAATTTTTTCGCGAACTCCCAATCGCGATCATCGTGCCCGGGGACCGCCATAACCGCGCCGGTGCCGTAGGTATACAGAACATAATCGGCAATCCATATAGGCACGCGTTCGCCGTTTATCGGGTTCTTGCAATAACTTCCGATAAATACGCCGGTTTTCTCGGCTACTGTAGATTGACGGTCTATTTCGGAAAGGGTTTGGGTTCGAGCGATATAGGATTCGACATCCTTTTTCCGATCCTCCGCGGTTAGCTTTTTGACAAGCGGATGTTCGGGAGCCAGTACCACGTAGGTTACTCCGAATAAGGTATCGGCCCTGGTGGTGAAAACCGGGATTTTCTCGCCGGTTTTCTCCTCGGCGAAAATAATCTCGGCCCCCTCGGAGCGCCCTATCCAGTTTCTCTGCATGGTTTTTGTTTTTTCCGGCCAGTCTATTTTATCGAGGCCCTCCAGCAGCCGATCGGCGTAATCCGTAATTTTCAAAAACCATTGCTTGAGATTCCTTCTGGATATCAATGTCTCGCATCGTTCGCAGGCGCCATTGACAACCTGTTCGTTAGCCAGCACAGTCTTACACGACGGACACCAGTTGACCGGGGCTTCTTTTCTGACAGCTTGCCCCTTTTCGAAGAATCTCAAAAACAGCCATTGGGTCCACCTGTAATATCGCGGATCGCTGGTGGCCAGTTCCAGAGACCAGTCGTACATGGCCCCTATCTCTTTCAGCTGATTTCGGATAATTTTGATATTTTCGGCGGTCGAGATCGCCGGGTGGATCCCGGTTTTAATGGCGTAGTTTTCCGCGGGAAGCCCGAAAGAATCGAATCCCATAGGCTCGAAAATGTTGTGCCCTTCCATCTTCTTTTTCCTGGTCCAGGTATCGGGGAGAGCGAAGGCGTACCAGTGCCCTATGTGAAGCTTATCACCCGAGGGATAGGAAAACATGACCAGCGAGTATAATTTTTTATCAGGCTTTGAAAGGTCGGCCTTGTGAAGATTATTTTCCTCCCAGTATCGACGCCATTTTTCATCGATTTCCTTGAAGGGATAGGAGCCTTGAACAGTTTTATCGCCGGAATCGGACATTTTCAGGCAATCCTCTCTCTTCCGGAATCCTTGATCAGCCAGTTGATGATTCCCGAGACTATGGATATCATCACCGATGCCAGGATGGCCGAACCTAAATTACTCAACTCGAATCCCGGTACCAGAGCCGCTATTAAGTAAAGAATCAACCCGTTGATCACGAAAGTAAACAGACCGAGGCTGATTACATTTATCGGCAGAGTCAGGATTATCAAAAGCGGTCGAAGAATCGAATTGAAGATTCCGAGAAGCAACGCGGCTACAATCAACGCTACCGGATCGCTGACTTTCGCCCAGGGTAGTACCTTAACCACAACAAGCATCGACGCGCTGGTAACCGCGAATTTCAGGAAAAACCTTTTTGCCCCGTAACTGCTCATCATCGCTTCCCGTCATATGCCTTTAATATCAAGATCGATTATATGTCTAGCGCTCGATAATAGCAATACCGATTTAGACTCTTGTATTGCCGTGCCCTGCCGCTTATTCGAGAGCGGAGTAAATATTACCCTTAACAGGTCCGAGGGTAACCGCCGAAAACTGATTGGTCAGGAAAATTTCGCGGGCGACTTCCAATACGTCATTACCCGTTACAGCGTTGATGCCGGCAACGGTTTCATCGAGGCTGATATGTCGATTGGCCAGTAGCTCGTGCTTGGCCAGACGATTCATGCGGTTGGACGTGTTTTCGAGACCGAGCATCAGGTTACCCTTAAGCTGCTCTTTAGCCGATGACAGCTCGAGATCGGTTAGTCTTTCGTCGGTAATACGTTTGATCTCATGATTGATAGCTTCAATGGCTCTGCCGGCGTTTGATTTTTCGGTGCCCAGGTAAATGCCGAATATCCCGTTATCCGCGAAGAAATCTAAAAACGAATATACGGTGTAAACCAAACCCAGTTCTTCCCTAAGATGCTGGAACAACCGGGATGACATCCCTCCGCCAAGCATGGAATTCAATAGAAGCAAGGCCGCCCTGGACTGGCTGGTGAATTCTTTTGTTGGAATACCAAGGCAGATATGAGTTTGATTTGTCTTCCTGCGAAAAACCTGCCTTAGCGCCTTGAACTTGGGCTTCTTGCGGCCGTTCGGTGAAACAGGGTTATTATTGTCAGGATCGATAAATTTCCTGGTGATCTCGACAAGATTATTATGCTCGAGATTTCCGCAGGCCGCTACTATTATATTCGCGGGACGGTAATGATGGCCTACGAAACGCAGGACTTTACCGCGATTAAGCCCCATGACCGTTTTCTTGTTTCCGAGGATCGGGCGGCCGAGGGGATGATCGCAAAAAATAGCCTCGGCAAAAAGATCGTGTACCAATTCTCCCGGGGAATCCTCGATATCGCTAATCTCCTCGAGAATGACCTTTTTTTCCTTCTCGATATCGGGCGATCCGAACAGGGGGTTGTTGATTAAATCGAATAGAATTTCAACCCCCTTATCGAGATGCTCATCCAGGATTTTAGCGTAGTAGCAAGTTTGTTCTCTGCCGGTGAACGCGTTTAAAACTCCTCCCACCGATTCGAGATGAGAGGCTATTTCCGACGGTGAACGCGTACGGGTGCCTTTGAAAACCATATGCTCGATAAAATGGGAGATGCCAAGCGACGTCAACGGTTCATCCCTTGAACCGACATCCAGCCACAATCCCAGAGATACCGAGCGTACGTAGGGAATCGACTCGGTGATTATACGAAGACCGTTCGGTAAAACGGTCTTCTTGTATGTCTCCACCGGTTTGGTTTTCACTCTATCTCCGGTTTCTCCCGTTGTGTCCATCCTGGTTTTTGCCGGCGCCATCGGACTTCTCAATCAATACCTTTCGCGAAAGGCGAACTTTGCCTTCATTATCGATATTGATAACCTTAACCTTGACCTCGTCGCCGACATTAAGCACGTCCTCGACACGGTTCACGCGGTAATGGTCAATCTCGGAGATATGCAATAGCCCGTCAACATTGGGCAAAATTCCGATAAAGGCGCCAAAGGCGGCGATTCGTTTAACCTTGCCGATATATTCTTTATCGATTTCGGCTTCCGCGATAAGATCCAGAACCCTATCCCGGGCGGCCGCACCCGCGGCCTGGTCGACCGAGGCGATAAGCACAGTACCGTCGTCCTCGATATCGATCTTCGCGCCGGTGGTTTCGATGATACTGCGAATCATCTTGCCTCCGGGACCGATAATCTCACCGATTCTATCGACAGGCACCTTGAGAGTGATAATCCTGGGAGCGTACTGTGAAAGCTCGCTTCTATGAGTGGATATAGTCTCTTTCATCTTCTCGAGAATTCTAATCCTCGCTCCATGCGCCTGGGCTAAAGCCTGCTCCATAATCTCCAGAGTCAAGCCGCTGATTTTAATGTCCATTTGGAAAGCGGTGATACCGTCCGCTGTCCCCGCGACTTTGAAATCCATATCACCGAGATGATCCTCGGATCCGAGAATATCGGTTAGAATCGCCATTTTATCGGCTTCCATGATAAGACCCATAGCGATACCGGCGACCGGCGATTTAATGGGAACACCGGCGTCCATAAGGCCCAGCGAGCCTCCGCAAACGGTGGCCATCGACGATGACCCATTAGATTCAAGCACCTCTGAGACTATCCTGATCGTATAGGGAAAATTCTCCTCGGAGGGTATAACCGGCTCCAGCGCCCGCTCGGCAAGGGCCCCATGACCGATCTCACGTCTTCCGGGTCCTCTCGCTGGACGAACCTCGCCCACCGAGAACGGCGGGAAATTGTAATGAAGCATGAAGCTCTTAAACGACTCGCCAAGAAGATCGTCGATTTTCTGCTCGTCCATCTTAGTGCCGAGAGTAGTAACCACCAACGCCTGGGTCTGCCCGCGTGTAAACAGAGAAGAACCGTGAGTACGAGGCAATACGCCGACGTCGATGTTAATATCCCTGATATCGTCGAATCCGCGGCCGTCGGAGCGTACCTTTTCATTAAGGATCATATCGCGCAGATCTTCTTTTTCAATTTCGCCGATTACGGATTTTATAATTCCCTCGGATTCCGGGAATTTTTCGGCTAATGATTCGACCGTCTCGGAGACAATCTCTTTAATGGCCGTAGAATGCTCGTGCTTTTCTCTTATCCGGTTAGCCTGGCCAATTTTCTCTTTGGTAAGTTTGGTTACCGTGGAGACCAGTTCCGAATCTTTTTCCACAGGGACAAATTCGACTTTCGGCTGACCGCATTTTTTCTTCATATCGTCGATTAAACGGCAAATTTCTTTGATATGATTATGCCCGAACTCAAGCGCTTCGAGTAAATCTTTTTCGGAGATTTCCCGCGCGCCTCCTTCGACCATATTTATAAATTCCGGCGTTCCAGTGATAATTACGTTCATGTCGGAACGCTCGAGATCGGAAAAGATCGGGTTGGCCACAAGCTTGCCGTCGATCCTGCCAACCCTCACAGCCCCTATAGTCGCCTGGAACGGTATCGATGATATAGCCAACGACGCCGAGGCGGCGATAATGCCCAGAATGTCGCCGTCGTTTTCCTGATCCGATGACAATATTTGAATCATGACTTGTATTTCATCGGGGAAATTCTCCGGGAACAGAGGTCTTAACGGCCTGTCGGTCAGACGGGCGGATAGAATCTCTTTTTCCGAGGGTCTACCCTCTCTTTTGAAAAATCCACCGGGTATCTTTCCCGCCGCGTACGATTTTTCCCTGTAATCTACTGATAGCGCCAAAAAGTCGCGTTCTACGCGTGATATCGCGCTTGTGGCGGCCCCTAAAACCATTGTATCACCGAGACGCACCAGGACCGAACCTCCCGCCTGTCTGGCCATACGCCCTGTTTCTAATGATAATACACGGCCGTCATCCATCTTTAATTCAAAAATTTCCAATTATTCCTCCGCCTTCGCGATATTATTTCCTCAAATTGAGGTTCTCGATTAAAGCCCTATAGCCATCGAGATCGGTTTTCTTAAGGTAATCCAGAAGCCGGCGTCTTTTGCCGACCATCTTCAATAACCCGTAACGCGAGTGGAGATCTTTCTTGAAGGTTTTTAGATGCCCGCTGAGTTGCTCTATTCTTGTAGTTAGCAACGCCACCTGCACTTCAACAGAACCCGTATCGGAATCATGCAACCGATAGTTTTCCACAAGCTTTCGTTTCGTTTCTTTCGTGAGAGACAATTAAATTCCTCCTTATTTGAATCTCTTTCTTATTTCCAATTCATCTTCTTTTATTTTCTCTGTCAGTTCACCCACCGTGTCGAATTTTTCAGGGGAGCGTATGAACTCAACTAACTCCAAAATGATCTTCTCGGATTCCACTTTGCCTGAAAAATCGAATAGATTGACCTCTACGGACAACGACGTATCGTCGAAAGTGAGCCGCTCGCCGATATACGCCATTCCGGAATAGCTGGAATCGTCAAATCTCACCATAGTAGAATATACGCCCCTTTTGGGCAATAATTTAACCGGTGGAACGGCGAGATTAATGGTCGGATATCCCATGGTTTTCCCTATTCCGTGTCCCTTGACTATTTTTCCGGATAACCGGTAATTGTACCCCAGAATTTCCCTTGCCAACGAAAAGTCGCCCGATTTTAGCTCGTCGCGAATGATGGTGGATTTCACCGTCTTGCCGTCAATTCGAAATTCCGGAACGATTTTAAAATGAAAACCCTCGGCGCTCGACATGTCTTCCAACAAGTTTGTATTCCCCGCGCGGTTTTTTCCAAAATGATGATCGTATCCGATTACCAGCGCTTTCATGTCCAGCTTCTCCAGCAGAATTTGACGTACAAAATCCTCCGGCGGGTATGACGCCAGCTGGCAATTGAATTCCAACACGATCACCGTTTCGATACCCGACGATTCCAGGAGATCGAGTTTCTCGTCCAGAGTCGTCAATATCTCCATCGGACCCCTTTTCCCCAACACAAGCTGGGGATGCGGTTCGAAGGTTACCAGCGTAGGCTTCAAGCTCATTTTCTCGCTGATTTCCAACAGAGCGGAAATAATTTTCCTGTGGCCGAGATGTACACCGTCGAAACTGCCGATAGTGGCGGCAACGTCGGAGAATACCTCGGACTCTAACTTATCCAGACCTGAGACAACCTTCATCTATCACTCTCACATAAGTGCCCATAATTTCGGACGGACCGAGTTTGTCGATCGCTTTCCATAACATGTTAAGCTTCGCCAGGGCCAGGACTTTCTCGTCGGGCCCCATCAACATCGATATCTCGTCCCCTTTGCCCCGATAATTATTAAGGGCGATAAATTTCTTCATGAACGGCCTTCCGTTCAACACCGCGCCGTAGTATTGCGGTTTTATAAATATCGCCGGTGACGACGGCAGCGCTTGTTTCAACGGCATTATCATGCTTTCGATATCCTCACAGGCTTCAATCTCGTCAAACGTTGATGACGAAGTGACATTGAAATTGCCGATACTCGAACGGCGCAAGGATTTCAAATGACCGCCGCAACCTAATGATTGCCCCATTTGATGCGCTATGCTTCGTACATAAGTACCGGCCGAGCAGGAAATATTTAAAGCCACCTCGGGCCAGGCGAATTCCACGATCTCTATAGAGTCTACCCTGACCACTTTATGCCCCGGCGTGATATCTTCCCCTTTTCTGGCGAGTTTGTATGACGCTATTCCACCTCTTTTGGCGGCAGAGAAAGGAGGAATAATCTGTTCGATTTCTCCGGTGTAATTTTTCAAGAGATTTTCAAATTCATCTCTGGAGATATCGCCGGGATCGGATCCGAAGACTACCTTGCCCTCCTGGTCATATGTATCCGTAGCGGCGCCGAAAACAAACCTTCCCACGTAAGTCTTTGACATATTTACCATGAAGCTGGAAAATTTAGTTCCCTTGCCGATAAGGATAACCATCAATCCGGTGGCGGCAGGGTCGAGAATACCGGCGTGCCCCACACGCCGCATTTTCAATTTACCGCGTATGAAGTCGACAACATCGTGCGATGTTATACCCGCCGGTTTATCAACCAGCATGATACCGTCTTTATTCATCACCAACAAAATCCCCTGCCTTAGCTATCACGCGGTCGATTACCTCGGCCAGCCCGCCCTTTTGAGAGAATCCCGCGGCGTTGACATGCCCGCCCCCGTCGAAAATTCCGGCAAAGGCCGCGGCGTCGCAGCCGTTCTGAGATCTCACCGACACCTTCACCCGGTTATCGGAAAGCTCCTTAAACAGAATCCCCAGATGTACGCCCGAAATGGCCATGATGAAATCGACAAACCCCTCGGAGTTCTCAATATCCGCTCCCGATTCATTCAGGCCGCGCGAGTCGATAGCGACGTATCCGATCTTTCCGCCTTTTCCGAGCTTCAAGCCGGCCAGGGTATAGCCTAACAGCTTAACGGTTTCAGGAGCCAGGCTCGAATATATCTTATCATATATGAATTTCGGTTCGGCTCCCAAATCCACGAGTTCCGACGCTACCCTCATGCACCTCGCGGTGGTCGAGCTGAACCTGAATCCGCCGGTATCGGAAATTATAGCCGCGTATAGCGCCACGGCGATATTCTTAGTGACTGGTATATTCCCCATTTTAAATATCAAGTAAAGCGTTTCGCCGACCGCCGAACTATCGGCGTCTATCAGATTGATATCTCCATACTCTCCGTTATCGGAATGATGGTCGATATTAACAATTGTCGCCGAATCGGGTATCAATTCCCGGACGAAACCAGTTCTCTCCATCGACGGGCATTCCATTACGAATACGCAATCGGGGCTGAACGCAAGAGCGCTTGAATCGAATTTTACAATACCGTCGGGATCCATGAACATGTATTTTGACGGCATTACACCCTGGTTAATTATCGTCACCTCTTTGCCCATACTCTTCAATACGCGGTGAAGAGCGATCTGAGATCCGAGCGAATCGCCATCCGGATCTAAATGCGAGGTAATTAAAAACCTCTTCTTTTCATTTATTATAGAAAGAATGCTATTTATCAGCGCTCGAGTCATCTTGCTTTTTAATCTCGTTTAACAGTTCCCCCACCCTTAACACATTCGTCGATGAATCATCGAAGGTGAAAATCAATTCGGGATTGTATTTTATTCTCATTCTGCGTCCCAGCAGCTTTCTGATAATCCCGACATGTCTTTTTAGAAACTCAAAGCTTCGTTTAAGAGCTTCGTCGTCGCCTAAAACCGAAAAATAAACTTTGGAGTGCTTGAGATCTCTGGAGATTTCAACCCTTGTGAAGGTTATCATATGAGGCGGAACGTCCTTCAAATCCTCGGATATGACGGCCGCGAGATCCCTGATCATCTGGCTTTGAAGCCGGTCTACTCTCGAAAAATTCATATCATCTCCATTCGAGTCTGCATTCGGTCAGGATAGCGTCGCGCAATCCGCCGACCCAATCCTGCACTCTCGAAAGCACTCCGTTGGCGTAGGCCATATCCCCGGAAACCACCACCACTCCAAGGGTCGCGGTTTTCCATACATCCTGGTTTCCTATTTCCGCCACCGAAACGTTAAAATTATTCCGCAATTTATCTTTCACGCTCTTTACTACTTTTCTCTTATCTTTCAGCGAATTTGCCTGAGGAATGGCGATTACTATTTCCAGTACACCCACGACCATCAGAATCAGGTTTGGGGATCGGCCTCCAACCGACGCGCTTCCTCTTTTTCCTCGAAGGTCTTGATTATGTCGCCTTCCTGTATATCGCTGAAAGCCTCGATACCGATACCGCATTCATATCCGGCGGCGACCTCCCTGACATCTTCCTTGAATCTCCTAAGGGACGTGATTGGCCCCTCGCCGACCATTATGCTATTCCGGTAGACTTCCGCTTTGGCTCCTCTTTTCATATTGCCGGACGTAATATGGCTGCCGGCTATAAATCCCATTTTGGGGATTTTAAACAACTGGCGTACCTCGGCTTCACCGACGTAGACTTTGATAATTTCAGGCGATAGCAATCCCTCGAGCGCCGCCTTTATGTCGGCTACGACCTCGTAGATAATCTTGTATAGCCGAATATCTACTTTTTCGCGGGAGGATAAATCGGCCGCGCGAGGCTCGGGGCGAACGTGGAAGCCCACGATAATGGCCCGCGCCGCCGCCGCCAGAAGGACGTCCGATTCGGAGATGGCGCCCACGCCTCTGTGTATTACGTTGACCTTAACTTCAGGATGTTCGATACTCGCCAGGGTATCGGATAAGGCCTCAACCGAACCGTCGACATCCCCTTTGATAATCAGATTCAAGTCCTTTACCTGACCCTCTTTGATTCGATCGTATATCTCGGTTAACGTAAATCGTTTTACGTGCCGGAAGTCTTTTTCTCGTTTGAGCCTCAGTCTCTTCTGGGCTATAGTCCTCGCTTCACTTTCCCCGCCGGCGATGATAAAGGAATCACCCGCTTGAGGAACCCCTCCCGCTCCGAGAATTCGCACGGGAGTAGACGGAGGCGCCGAATGTACCCGTTTGCTCCGCTCGTTCAACATTGCCCTTACCCGACCGTAATGGGTGCCGGTTACGAATGAATCGCCGACGTTTAACGTTCCTTTCTGGATCAGAACGGTGCAAATCGGGCCTTTCCCCTTATCCAGGTTGGCCTCGATTATCACGCCTCGAGCCTCTCGGTTAGGATTGGCTTTAAGATCCATAACCTCGGCTTGCAGGAGAACTATTTCCAACAGCTTATCTATTCCTTCGCCGGTCTTTGCTGAAAGCTCGATCATGGCGGTTTTTCCGCCCCACTCCTCGGGTATAAGATTATGCTTGGAAAGCTGTTCTTTTATCCTGTCTATATTGGCGGTGGGAAGATCGATTTTATTCAAAGCGACAATTATCGGTACTCCCGCCGCCCGGGCATGGTCTATAGCCTCCACCGTTTGAGGCATTACAGCGTCGTCGGTGGCCACGACCAGAATCACGATATCGGTGACCTGCGCGCCGCGCGCCCTCATGGATGAAAACGCCTGGTGACCGGGGGTATCCAGGAATGTGATTTTTCCTCCGGAAAGTTCCACTTCGTAAGCCCCGATATGCTGGGTGATGCCTCCTGATTCACCGGCGATAATATTCGACTGCCGAATATGATCGAGAAGGGAAGTTTTACCATGGTCGACATGCCCCATTATGGTAACTACGGGAGGACGGGTTTCGAGATAAGATTCGTCCTCGACCAAATCTTCTTCTTCCTCACCAACCAATTTCGCTTCTTCCACTGAGAATCCGTATTCCAGGGCCAGTGTACCGATGGTATCCATATCAATCCGCTGATTGATCGTGGCCATCATACCCATTTCCATGCATTTGGCAACCAATACGGTCGGTTTTATATCCATTAAATCGGCCAGTTCGGAGACGGTAATAAACTCGGTAACTTTCAATAGCTTTATATCTTCGCCATCGGCTTCGGCGACGCTGCTCTTGCCGTCGGATCTCCTGTACCGTTTCTTTTTCACAGTATCGAGGGTAGACATCGTTTTCTTGAAACTGGCGCGAACCGCGCCGATATCAACGACCCTCTCTTTCTTTCTCCTGCGGCGATCTTTTTTCTTTCTTATGGCGGCTTTTTTATCCGGTCGAGGTTCATCTTTTTTTACGCCCTTGCTCAACTCGGACATTATTTTTTTCTGGGCTTCCTGTTTTTTTCGGGCCGCTTCATTTTCTGCCTTCTGACGGGCTTCGGCCTTTTCTTTTTTCCTGGCGATCTCTTTTTTCACTTGCTCTTTCTCGGAGGTGAATTTCTGGCGAACCGCTTCCAGAATCTGGTCATCAGCCGACGACGAATGAGATTTTACGGGAAACCCTAAACTTTTTATTATATCCACCATGGCCTTGGATGACACGCTGTATTCCTTGGCCAGTTCATAAATCCGCTTTTTACCCATAAACCACCTATCCGTATTTTACAATGATTTGCCCGCTGGGTCGGAGTATCCCCACGACTCCTGTTTTATCATATCTCTAATACTCGCCGCCAGGCCGCCGTCAGTAATCGCCAGGACAGAAAGTTTGTTCCGATTGAATATTTCGCCCAGTTGATCGGAGGATAAATCGATACTAACAAAATCAAATCCATCGAGTTTTCGAATCAGATCGGATCCGGCATCGCGAGAAACTACTATAAGAATACGCCCCGCCGATTTTGCTTTATCCAAAACGGCGGTTTTTCCCATTAAGAGCTTTCCCGCTTTTCTGGAGATATGAAACAACCCGATCAGTTTTTCCATTAATAATCCTCTACCCTGGGTTCAGCCTGATCGTCGGGGGAGAATTCCATCTCCGCGGAACCATCCGCCCGGCCTTCGGCTTCCTCTAAAGTCCGTCTTTCGGCTTCCTCAACGGCTTCACGACAAGCGTCAATAGCCTTTTCCGCAGTTTTCGGCCCGATACCGTCTATCTCTTGAAGGCGCTCTATTTCGGCGGCGATAACATCCTGGGCCGTTTCTAATCCAGACTGTATCAGCTTTTGAATCATTTTTTGACCTATGCTTGTTACATCCTCGATATCGACCTTTTCAAGCTCTTCGGATTTCTTCAAAGCGTCATATTCCGTTTCGGACATGATATTGATTTTCCAGCCGGTGAGCTTGGCGGCCAATCGAGCGTTCTGCCCGGCCTTTCCGATAGCCAGCGAAAGTTTATCGTCGGCGACAGCCACCAGCATCTTCAATTCTTCCGGGAAAGTATCGATATTAACTATTTTCGCCGGGGCCAGCGCTTTGGTTACGAATATCATCGGTTCCGATGAAAACGGCACGATATCTATCCGTTCATTGTTTAATTCACGGACAATGTTTTGAACGCGAACGCCCTTCACACCCACGCAAGCGCCGACCGCGTCTATCCTGGAATCGTGGGAAAGCACAGCCACTTTCGAGCGTTCGCCGGCTTCACGGGCGATCGCTTTTATCTCGATGATCTTCTCGGCGATCTCCGGCACTTCCAACGAGAACATCTTTTTAAGAAAATCGATGGACGATCTCGAAAGGGAGATCTGAGGCCCGCGATTTGAATTCTGAACCTCGGTGATTATAGCCTTTATCCTGTCTCCCTGGCGGAATTTTTCTTTTTTGATCTGCTCGCGGATCGGAACGATAGCCTCGGCGCGGCCGAGGTTAACCAGAATATTCCCTTTTTCCACCTGCTGAACCGATCCGCCTACCAGTTCGCCGACTCTGTCTTTATATTCATTGTAGATTTTTTCTCTCTCCGCCTCGCGTACTTTTTGTATAAGCATCTGCTTGACAGTCAGAATCGCGTTGCGGCCGAAAGACTCAAAGGGTAATGGCACATCGAGCTCCTGCCCGATCTCCACGTCCTCGTAATGTTCCGAGGCTTCCTCGATGGTCATCTCGACAACGGTATTTTCAACTTTCTCAACGACCTTCTTGGTTATGAAAATCGTGATCTCGCCCTGGGCCTTATCTATGTCGGCCCGAATGTTAGTCGTGTCGTCCTCTTCGAGATTAAATCTCTTCCTCACAGCCGCAACCAACGCGTCTTGCACCGTCTCGAGCACGTAATCTATGCTCAGGTTTTTCTCGGACGCGATCTGTCTGAATGCCTCGATTATATCGTAATTCATTGTTTAGTCCTCTTCGCCAACCCCAGTTAAAATATGATTTTTCCCCTGGGGCTCGCTTTCACGGGAATTGTCACCGCTTTTTTATCCGTCCTTATTTTTATAAATGAACCATTACTCTCATCAAGTGTTCCAATGGCCGTTTTAGCGCCCATTTCGTCATCGTAAGTTACCTTTATCTTCTCTCCTATGCGCCTCGCGAAATCCCTGGGAGTAATCAGCGGCCTGTCCAACCCCAGCGACGATACTTCCAGGTTGAATCTCTTCTCGATGATATCCTCGGTATCGAGAAGATCCGAGACCTGGCGGCTGACATGAGCGCAATCGCCCAATTTCACTCCGCCGGGTGAGAAAATGAACAGCCTGAGAATATTCCGCCCTCCGACAACAAGTGCGGTTATCTCGGCCAGTTCAAAACCGAGATTCTCGACTATCGGTTCCAATTTCGTTTTCAATTCGTCAACATCGATCTTCACGAACACCTCAGAGAGACCAATACTTAAAAGAGTGGGTACCCACCCACTCTCGAAGTTGGGATTATACGCTTTTAACCTGTTGAATGCAAGCGTTTTTTAAAGATTTCCCCAAATCTCCACGGCTCGCTCAAGGGTCTTTTCTATAGGCACTTTCTCCGCCTCCAGCCCTTTGCGCTTGACCACGTCGAAAACCCCCGCTTTCAGGCCCCGGCTGCCGATGGAAATCCTGATAGGAATCCCGATCAGGTCGGCGTCGTTGAACTTCACGCCGGGCCTCTCGTCGCGGTCGTCCATGAGGACATCGAAACCCTTGGCCATCAAGCCGTCGTAGATGGCGAACGCATGTTCTCGAAGTTCGGCGTCTTTAACATCCAACAGGGCGATGTGGAAATCAAAGGGGGCTATGGCCTTAGGCCAAATTATCCCATTCTTGTCATGGAACGACTCGATGGCCGCCTGGGCGGTGCGGGTGATCCCGATACCGTAGGAACCCATTATAAACGGCTTCTCCTGCCCGTCAGCGTCGATAAAATGCGCCCCGAGGGCCTCGGAATACTTAGTGCCCAACTGGAAAATATTGCCGACCTCGATCCCGGAAAAGGCCTCCAACCTGCCCTGGTTGCAGCGCGCGCAGATCTCCCCCGCCTCGGCGTTGCGGATCTCCACATACTCATCGATTTTGAACTTATCGAGATTGACATTTATAATATGGGTATCATCCTTGTTGGCCCCGACCACGAAATCGCGCATCGATCTGATCTCCGGATCGGCGATGATCTTTACGCCATCCAACCCCACCGGCCCGGCGAAACCGACACCGGCGTTCGTAGCCTTCATTACAACGTCGGCGGTGGCCATCTCCAGCTCCAAACAGCGAAGATGATTTTTGAGCTTGATTTCGTTAATCTCCCGATCGCTCCTTATCAACGCCGCTACCGTCTGGCCGTCGGCCTGGTAAAGAAGCGTCTTGACCAGCTTCTCCGGCCCGACCTTCAGGAAGCCGGTGACCTCCTCGATCGTGCGCATGTTCGGGGTTAGAACCATCTGCATCTCTTTTTTCGGCTCGGATTTAGCGTCCTCGTCAACCATTACCATCGAAATCGCTTTCTCCACGTTGGCCGCGTATTCGCATCGGTTGCAGGAGAGGATGACCTCCTCGCCGCCGGCGGTATCCACTAGCACCATGAATTCATGAGCGCCGGTGCCGCCCATCGCGCCCACGTCCGATTCGACCATCTTGATATCGAATCCACAGCGGCGGAATATCTTGAAATAGGCGTCAGCCATCTTATCATAGGCGACCTGCAGGCCGTCCCAGTCGGCGTCGAACGTGTAAGCGTCTTTCATAATAAACTCGCGCCCCCGCATGAGACCGAACCGCGGACGTTTCTCGTCGCGGAATTTGACCTGGATCTGGTAGAGATTCAACGGCAATTGACGATAGCTTCGCAGTTCGCCGCGGGCGAGCCAGGTGACCACCTCCTCATGGGTGCCGCCTAAAACCATATCGCGCTGGTGACGATCTTTCATGCGCATCTGCTCTTTGCCGACCGTATCCCATCGTCCCGTTTTCTGCCAGAGCTCGGCCGGATGAAGTACCGGCATGGTGATCTCGGCCGCTCCCGACGCGTTCATTTCCTCCCGAACGATATTCTCGATCCGGTGGATTACCTTCAGCATCAGGGGAAGGTAGCTGTAGATCCCGGCGGTTAACTGTCTTACGTACCCGGCTCGTAGAAGCAATTTGTGCGAATCGATTACCGCGTCGGCGGGGTCATCACGTAAAGTCGGTATGAAAGTCTGGCTCCAGAGCATCGTTTATCCTTTATCCTATTCTTGCGTAGGGGCGTATTGCAATACGCCCCTACATTAATTATTGTGGTCGGTAGACGTCCTCGTCTGCCGACAAGACCCGGGAAGTTGGCGCACCGTGACGTACACCAACCACAGTTGTTTTCTCTGGTTGTCAAGCGCCTGCTTGGCAACCCATACTCTACGCTGGTAACCAAGCGGCGCTTGGTTACCAGATTTAACGGGCGAATACCAATTCGTTTGTGCTGTCGGGTCGCCTGACCTGACAGCTACTGGTCGACCACATCTATCTTATCATCAAAAGCGGTTGAGTGTCAACCGCTTATCCGACAATTTCCGCTTTTCGTGGTCGGAAGACGTCCTCGTCTGCCGACTAAACCCTGCCAGTTGGCGCACGGGGACGTACACCAACCACAAGTCTGGCTATTTAATCACAGAGGGTACCCCACAGCTTGCTGTGGGAAAGCTTTTATTCAAACTACCCCCGGGCCGACTTGAACGGCCGCACGCGGCTTCGGAGGCCACTGCTCTATCCTAACTGAGCTACGGGGGCGTTTATTTTTCCGGATTCAAAATATATGGGTTATGGGCGTGGGGGCAAGGGGTTTTTACTAAGGTGATGGCGGGGAACACGAGGTATAATTTTCGTAGGTTGGGTTTGAAGTTTACCCGATAAAGTGGACACTAAACTAAGCCTATGTTATCATATGGCAGGAGGTGTCTTTTATGTCGGGAAAGCGGCGCGAGTTTGATCGGAACTTCAAGTTATCGGCGGTCAGGCTGCTTGAAAGCTCGGATGAGCCCTTAGAGCAGGTGGCGAGACGATTGAGTATTTGTGGCAGTATGCTTCGTAGATGGCGGGTCCAGGTTAGAAGCCGTGGGGCTGAAGCGTTCTCCGAAGGCGGTCGGATGGAGCGTTCGGAGTTAACGCGTCTTATGCGAGAGAACAAGGAGCTTCGGAGAGATCTGGAGGCTCTAAAAAAAACGCTGGGTTATCTGGGGCAGACCGCCAAGAAAGGTACCAGGCGATAGAGGCTTTGAAGGAGGATTATCCGGTGAGGGTTCTCTGTCGGCTCTCGAGAATCTCAAAAAGCGCTTTCTATCGCAAGGCGTCTCATCCTTTAAGCAAACGGGAGTTGGAGAATAGGCGGATGGTAGAGGTTATGAAGGAGATCCATACTGGACACAAAAAGGCCTATGGCAGTCCCAACATGCGTTTTGAGCTTCTCTCTTTAGGATACTCCTGCGGGCATAACCGTGTGGCTCGTCTGATGAGGGAGAATGGGATAGTATCCAAAGTGGCTGTGCGCTTTAGGAGTCTAACGAAAGCCGGTAAGAGAGTGCCTGTAGCAGGCAATCTCCTGGACCAGAAGTTTGAGATTGGACTGCCCAATCGAGTCTGGGCCTCAGATATCACTTACATTCCCACTAGAGAGGGTTTCCTCTACCTGGCAGTAGTTCTGGATCTTTACAACCGGCAGGTGGTGGGCTGGGGGATGTCCAACCGCTTGGGAGCGGAATTAGTATCAGGTGCATTAAGGCAGGCATTGGAGAAGCAGGATGTTGCGGAAGGCCTTTTGCATCATAGCGACAGGGATGGTCTTTATTCAAGTGGCCGCTATCAGAGACTTCTCTCGGAAAAGGGGATGATTTGTAGCATGAGCCGTAAAGGCAACTGTTATGACAACGCTTGTGTGGAGTCGTTCTTCGGGAGCTTGAAGAACGAGATGGTGGCTTTTGAGCGCTTCAGTACCCGCGAAGATGCCGCCCTAAAGCTTTTTGAGTGGATCGAGATATTTTATAACAGAGTCAGGCGTCATTCAACCCTGGGATATTTAAGTCCTGTTGACTACGAGAGAGAAAATGCTTAACCTAATAAAAGTGTCCCACAAATCGGGTAAAGATCAGAGCTGGAAGCTCCTGACTACGCGCGGGCTAATTCGTCAGGAGCCTAAGGGCTCCTGACCTACCGTCTGTTCGAGATGGTTTGAGGGGCGGATTGAATTTGTGGTTGGCATAGCTCCCGGTGCGCCAACATTTACGTCATTTCAGATCCCACCCGTTGGGTGGGACACCTTTGCTTCACTCCATCCTGACGCATCAAGTTTGGGGTTGCCACCCGACGATTTTACGCCGTCATCCTGAGTCCCGATCTCAGATCGGGACGTGAGGATCTATACGAAGACTCCCCAAAGATTATTACGTCGTTCCTGCCGTACTGAAAGGAGGGCGGGACTCCTCATAATGACGACGAATGAAAGGCCTAATATATTTCGCAGAGGGGGCAACGCCATTTGGCGCGGTCGGGACGGGTCGGGTGCTCGATGTTGTCGAGCATGTTTTTGCCGCCGAGATCGTGGAATATCCGGCAGTCCTTCTCGAAAGCGTCCTTCGGGGTCAACGCATAGGAGTACTTAAAGGCCGCATAGCGACTGCCGAGCATCCCCTTGATCTCGCTTTTGATATCCGAACCTGACCATCCGACATACTCCACCAGGAAATCGCCGGAATCGTTGAACTTGCCCAACGCGAAATTGCCGGCCGCTTTGAGCTTGATGATCCGTTCAACGGTCGCCGGATCTAGAGGGTACGATTTGCTCAGGCCAAAATTCAACATCGCAAAATTCCTCGTTTCCGGATATGGATGATCGCGATGCAATACTCCGCTGCGTCTGCCTGCCGTTAATTTAACGATACGGGTTTTACGGCGCAATGGGAAAATCAATGGTAAAGAGGCACAATCGTGCGTCTCTACCAGGTAGTTTGACAAAACCGACAAATACAGCCGGGCTTATTGACAAACAGGATGTCTGCCCTACAGGAAATTACGATCGCTCATGCCGGTGAACGAGGACGTCCACCGACCACAATAATATTAAATTGCCGAACCGGCAATACGTCTATTTCTTTTTCGCGTGGATTATCTGATCCAACTGCTCGTCATAACTATCCACGTCGAGCTGCACCCAGAGCGGCAAATGATCCGAAAGCTCCCAGGATAGTCTATTCTCGGTTTTGCTGCTCCAGGGATAAAGCGGTTTAAACGCGCCTTCGTGAAAATCGAGGACTCCCGCCTTTTTGGTGAAACACTTAGTATTGGGATAATGAAGGATCTGATCGTAGCGAGCGTTCTTCCTGAGATTCGAACCATGCTCGCCGCGTAACGCGTCGGGCATCCTCAAACCTTTACTGGTTATCGCTTTGAAAAGGTTGTCATTAATTTTCGGAATATTGAAATCGCCGACAACTATGATATCTTTATCGATAACATGCTTGTCAGTTCGACGCTCTTCCACCCACTCGGCCAGCATCTTCAGCGGTTTGATACGGGCTTTCTTGCCCTTGCCCCATCGTATATGCACACCGATGATGATGAAATCGAAATTACCCGCGCTGAAAGACGCCATATAAGGATTGCGGTACCAGGTCATGGAGGGCTCGAATTCGTTAGTTTTCTTATTGAGTTTTCTCGGCTCGTCCGCCTCCGACGCCAATCCGGTGAAAGTTACGGCGCGTTTGTCATAAACATAAGCGAACCGTTCTCTGTTGCCCCGATGGTCCTTGATGAAATCCGAGAAAACGACACGCCAGTAAGGTCCGAGGATATCCAGAACCTTTTTAAGATCCGAGATATTATCGCGAACCTCCGCGACGGCGATCAAATCGAATTGCCACAAGATCTCGGCTATGTAGTGTATCGACGCTTCCTCACGCTCGGATTTGCCGAAATCCCTGATGTTCCACGTCGCCAGATTGATGCTTTCATCCAATTTAGATGATGGGATCTTTTCCTTTCTGATCCGTTTTCGCAAGATCTTCAACCCCCGGGCGATCTCTTTGCTTACTCTGCCATGATACATTTTTTGTACCTCCTTAAAAAGGCGCAATCGGACCGACAGGCTCGGCTTGCGCGGTTAAACAATCGAGGTCACGCTACTGAAAGACATCATAATTCCGATTATAATAGGCAAAATAAATTGCCTGTTTATCCCGGGGGGGGATTTTAAATTAACAAATCCGATTCTATCGCGCAAGTGTTTTTCTATTTGACATTGCCGGTTAAATTTCCAATAATGGCGCAATGAAACTTTGAAATGGAGGCAACTTTGAGCGTAAAAAATATCTTTCTCGAAACCAGACCGCAATTCTTGCTCCTCTCCCCGATCCTTGTTTTTCTGGGGATGGGCATGGCCTTATACAGCGGCAGTTTCAATACCCTGTATTTCGTTTTATCGATAATCGGCCTGGTTTTATTACATGCCAGCGTAAATACCTTGAATGATTACAACGATTTCAAATCGGGAATCGATTTAAAAGTTAACAGAACCCCATTCTCCGGCGGTTCGGGATTACTGCCTGCCGGACTGCTTAAGCCCTCGACAGTATTGACTATAGGGATCGTGACATTCTTCCTGGCCGTACCGATCGGAATCTATTTTTTGCTCGAGCTCGGCTGGAACCTGGCTCCCCTGTTTATCATCGGCGCGGTTTTAGTGATCTTCTATACCAGCTACCTGACCAAGATCGGTTTCGGATTAGGCGAAATCTGCGCCGGTCTGGGATTGGGGACGTTGCCGGTATTGGGGACATTTATCATCATCAACGGCGGTTTCACCTACGACGCCCTCTACGCTTCGATACCGTCCGGTTTTCTGGTATTCAACCTGCTTCTATTAAACGAATTCCCCGATGCCGAGGCCGATAAAACGGCCAATCGTAAAACTCTGCCGATAGTTCTGGGTTATCGAAAAGCCGCTATTGTCTATTCGACTCTGGTTATAGCGACATATTTGTGGATTATTGTCGGTGTTGTTTTGAAAATCATGCCGGTCTGGACACTCCTGGCTCTTTTGACCCTGCCTGTGGCAATCAAGGCGATCAAGGGATCGTTAACTTATAAAAAGCTCGAGGAGCTTATCCCCGCGCAGGGCGCTAACGTCATGATCGTGCTTGGCATTCAGTTTTTGATGGGCTTGGGATATGTTTTGGCGAACGTGATTTAGAGCGAAACTAAATCGGAATTATCGAAGGGTCGGTTTTTGTAACCGGCCCTTTTGTTGTGAAAAGGATCGGGATACCGTTTCCCCATATTCTGATCCATCGAGAAACACGTCAACGTCGTCATCCTGAGTCCCGATCATTAATCGGGACGTAAGGATCTATACGCAAGTCATCCCTTAAGATCATTACGTCGTCCCGTCTTCGACAGGACTCCTCATGATGACAGCAAGGGCAACGATAAGCCCTCCCGTGGATTAATTATTTTCACCTGTCGGCAACCAAGAGGTCAAGTATGGAGATTTGACCAGCAATGGAAACCCTGTCCTTCCACACTTGATGCGGAATCCACACGTTGGCCATTGCGTTGTTAATCGCGGGTCGCGAAACGCGGCCCCTATGGATCGGCTGGTTGCGTCAGGATGTCGCTCCACTCCATCCTGACACATCATACATTAAACTTCGGGCGTCAGGAAGGGGTTCCTTACGCCGCATTGAATTATATTGGTTGCGTTAGGATGGAATCCCATATTTCAAGTTGATATATTATTAGATGAGAACATGATAAATGTAAATTCAGTTAAACAAAACATACAACGGCTAACCAGTTCGATTAACCGGACATCCTAAAATGCGGAAGGGGGGACTTGAACCCCCACACCTTGCGGCACCACCCCCTCAAGATGGCGTGTCTACCGATTCCACCACTTCCGCTAATAATTCGCGAAATTAATTTCCGGCAGCGTCACCTGAAGGCTGGGTCTCGGGGAAAATCTCTAACGGAGCGCTCCCCTCACCCGCGGGAACCTCGCCTGGTACCGATGATGGCGGGGGCGGTAAAAGATCCTGGCCTCCCCGCTGTAATTCCTCGATAACGTCGGATTTGATGGTACCGCTGGAGCCGACACCCAACAGAATCAACAGCGACGCGCTGGTGACCATGAAGCCGACGGCTAGAACGGTTGTGGCTTTCGATAAAAACGTGGCCGCGCCTCTTCCGCCGAATACCGCTCCTGATAAACCTCCGCCGCCGCCGAAAGCGCCCGCAAGCCCTTCGCCCTTAGCCGATTGCAGTAAGACCGCGATAATCAAAGACAGCGAAAAGATAATGTGAATTACAAGTACGATTGGGTAAAGAAAATTCATATTTTAAAAACTACCTCCACTTTATATTTCGACAACCGTCAAAAATACTTGAAAAAACAGGCATGTCAAGCGGTTATTTTAGGGCCTCGATTATCGCGGCGAAAGAATCAGCCTTAAGGCTCGCTCCTCCAACAAGAAATCCATCAATATCGTTTTCACTGCGGATATCTCCAGCGTTTTCAGGCTTTACCGACCCGCCGTATAGAATTCTGATGGAATCAGCCGCCTTCCGGCCCCACTTCTTGAAAATCGTATCTCTTAAGAAACGATGGACATCCTGGGCTTGTTGAGGAGCGGCGGTTCTGCCTGTTCCGATAGCCCAAACCGGTTCATAGGCGATGGTTAGCCCGCTGATATCGATAAACTCCCCGATTCCTCCAAGAAGTTGTCCCTTGATAACTTCTTCAGTTGCCCCGGAATCCCTTTGCTCCAATGATTCTCCCACGCAAACAATCGGGTTAAGGCCGATATCGAGAGCGGCCCTGGTCTTTTTGAAGACGTTTTCATCGGTTTCGCCGAAAATAGCCCGGCGTTCGGAATGCCCGATAATCACCCACTTACAGCCGGAATCCAACAGCATTTTCGGAGAGATTTCACCGGTAAACGCCCCTTCCTTCTCCCAATATAGATTCTGAGCCCCAACCTCGATGGCGATGCCTTTAAGCTCGGATATTACGCCGGCAAGAGACGTATACGGAGGGCAGACAACCATATCCGCCCAATCACAATCCGATAGTCTCGTTTTCAATTCGGCCGCCAGTTTTATAGACACCGACGGAACCGTGAACATCTTCCAGTTACCGGCGACCAGCGGTTTTCTCATTTGCTGTCTCCTTTCGAGTTCAGCGCGGCGACACCGGGCAGCGTTTTTCCCTCTAAAAACTCAAGGGATGCCCCGCCGCCAGTGGAAATATGGGACATTCTATCTGTATACCCGGCCCTGGAAACGGCAGAAGCCGAATCTCCTCCCCCGACAACGGATATGCAGCTATTATCACTGGCCTCCGCGAGAATCCTGGCCACCTCGAAAGTTCCCATGGCAAATGGTTCTTTTTCAAAAATACCCATGGGGCCATTCCAGACGACTGTACCCGCCGAGCCGATTATTTTGCCGAATTGCTCTATGGTCCTCGGTCCGATATCAACCCCGATAGAATCGTCGTCCATACCGGCCGCCATTACCGTTCGGGTTTCGGGTCGATCGGAGTTCAGGTCCGGCGTTGTGACAATGTCTATCGGCAGGATAAAATCGACATTCTTTGCCTCGGCGAGAGTCATGATGTTCGCCGCTTCTATTAGTTTATCCTCTTCGAGAAGCGACCTACCTATCTCGAACCCTTTCGCTTTGAAAAAAGTGAAAGCCATCCCCCCGCCAATTAGAAGCCCGTCAACCCTATCGAGGAGATTCGATATTACATCGATTTTCCCGGAGATTTTCGCGCCTCCCAATATAGCGATAAATGGCCTCGCGGGATTATCGATGATCATCCCGAAATAGTCGAGTTCCTTTTTCATAAGATAACCGGCCGCGGAGGTATAGATAAACCTGGTGATCCCTTCGGTTGACGCGTGAGCCCTGTGCGCGGTGCCGAAAGCGTCGTTTACATATAAATCGCCGAAAGCGGCCAGCTCTTTGGCGAATTTGGAGTCGTTATTCTCCTCCTCCTGATAAAACCTCAGGTTTTCCAGCAGGAGGATATCCCCGGCTTTGAGTTTTCTTACGGCATCCGCCGCGATTTTCCCTTTACAGTCTTCGGCGAACGATACCGGTTTTCCCATGAGTTGAGACAGTCTCTCGGCCACCGGGCGCAGGCTCATCTCGGGATTGACCTTGCCCTTGGGGCGTCCGAGATGGGACATCAAAATAGCTTTCCCCCCGGACGATATTATCTTTTGAATCGTCGGGATAGCCGCAGTTATGCGGGTATCATCGGCAACCGCCCCATCCTTTAAGGGAACGTTAAAATCAACCCTTGTTAAAACCCGCTTCCCGGCAAGATCGACATCGTCGATAGTTAGCTTATCCACACATCCTCCTGAATTAATCAAGGCTCATAGACGACAATTACCGGGGCTGAACGGGGCGACTCGAGGCCCCCCTCGGTTTTGGCGGTAACAGCGTAATAGTAGGTGTCCCCCGCGCTCGGTGCGTCGGTACACTCGGGAGAATAAACGGTTTGTATGAGATCGAGTTCGATTTCACTTGTTCCCCGGTATACGTCATACTCTGCCGCCCCCTGAACCGCGTTCCAGGTGAGTGAGACATATCCTCCGACGGTATCGGCCTGAAGATTCTCCGGTGTTTCCAATATCCCCGAAAAATAAACATGGCCGTCATCTGATAACTCCGAGACCTGGCCGGGGCCCGCTATTGACTGAACCTTGAAGTAATAATGGCCCGCCGTTGCCGGCCAATCGGTTATAGAATAGGCGGTGGTAGTATCGATAGGATAATATTCACCTGCCGATTCTAACGATCTATAAATTATGTAATCGTAATCGTCGCCATAGCTATTCCACTGAACAAGGATATTATGTACTTGATCGGACGCGGTCACGTTATGAGGGGGAAGTGGAATATCGGTGAAGTGAACATAGGCGTAAAAGCTGAAAGGCGATTCATGCCCGTAATTATCAGCCGCCTTTACTTTATAAAACCAATCGCGGGACGATTGAGGAACATCGATAAAGGCAGGCGATCCTGATGTGGCTATCTCAACGTAACCTCCCACGGCGCTCGGGGATCGGAATATGATATACTCGGTGGCGTCGGTTACGCCATCCCAGGCCACGTTAACATAGGTGCCGAAATTATACGCGTTCACATTTTCAGGACGGCTGAGATTGTCGGAGAAGTAAACGCTGGCGGCTTGCGAGAGCGGCCCCTCTATGCCGTCAACGGTTTCGGTCGATACTTTGTAAAGATATGTTCCCGCTTGAGGAGGTTCGTCGATAAAAAATAAGTAGCTGCCTGAAATACGCGCGATTTGATGGTAAGTTTCGGCGTCATCGGATCGGTATAAAATATAAGCTCCGACCCACGGCACGCTCCCCCACGTTATTCTCACGGTCAGACCGCGATCGACAGCCCGCACCTGGCCGGGGGCGTCCAGACGTCCGTCGAAATACGCGCCTACCACCGCTGATTTTTCCGATTCCATGCCGTTGGGTCCTACGATGGAAACGCGGTAGTAGTAATGATCGTGTATCAGGGGAACGTCCTCGTAGTTCGTATTGAAAGTGCTGTCGATTCGAACAAAGTCCAGATCCGGATTCAATGATCGATAGACGTTATAATACCCGTAATAATCCTCGTCGATCCAGGTAATATAAAAATTCGATCCCCGATCTATCAATGTCAAGCCCGACGGCGGATCGTATCGGCCGTCATAATTAACCATTGCCGACGTTGACGGGCCGGATTCCGTTTGATAAGCTGAAACCGCTGTCAGACGATAATAATAATTACCGAAAATTTCCGGAACGTCCGAATAAAAATTCAGATCGGTGGAATCTATCAGGCTCCAGGTTTCGGGAGTAGTCTCGGAGCGGAAAATCCTATAATAAGACGCGTAAAGTTTGTCGTCCCAATTCAAGACAACATGAGTTACACGGTCTACCGCCGTCAGGCCCGTCGGCGCCCCGATATTTCCGGTGAAATCGATAGTCGCCAATTCCGAAGCGTCCGATTCAACCCCGCCTGATACGCCGGTTACCCTGTATGTGAACGAGCCGATATCGGGCGGAATATCTACGATGCTTAACGTTGTGTTATATTCACCCGTTAATTCTCCAACCTGTTCGAAATTACTCTGGCCGGTTACGGCCCGGTGGATTCTGTGAGATTCGGCGCCATATCCGGGTTCCCAGCTTAGATTGACAGCGGCATCTTCTTCATTAACCATGACGTTTACAGGGATGGGGTTTTTCAGATCGACATCGACAATAACCTCGGAGTCCGAAGCGACAACCACCGGATATCGAGCGGTATTCAGCCATTCGGAGTTGTAAACGACGCTAAAATCGATTCTATATGTACCCGGAAGGACCTCGATCGAGTAATCCCCGTCGACAGCGCTGGAATGAATGCTCATGTATGTCTCCGGTTTGGGCGATCCGCCGTCCGTAATCACGTACCCGGAAACAGTTATAGTAACTCCGGAAATCCCCACGCCATCCGCAGTGACTCTTCCGGCTATAATTCCGTTTGCCTGTCCAACAGGATTTTTATCATCCGAACAAGCGAATATTATCGGAATTAAGGCGATTAGAAAAATATTTCGCGTCATAATAACCTCCCGGGCCGGAAAAGATGGATCGGGATCGCTCCTAACCCATCATCATTTTTAACATCTCAACCATGCGGCAGGAGAAGGCCCACTCGTTATCATACCACGAGAAGACTTTAATCATCTTGCCTCCAGTAACCATAGTCATTTGAGCGTCGAATATCGACGAATGAGGATTGCCGACAACATCGATCGAGACGATAGATTCCTCGGTATATTCCAAAACTCCCTTCATCGAGCCTTCGGCCGCTTTCTTCATCTCGGCGTTGATCTGTTCGATCGTCACGTCGGTTTCAAGCTCGGCCACGAAATCGACCAGCGATCCATCAGGGGTCGGGACCCGAACGGCCAAACCGTCGATACGTCCTTTCATCTCAGGAATAACCTCGGCGATAGCCTTGGCCGCGCCTGTGGTGGTCGGTATCATCGATAACGCGGCCGCCCTGGCCCGCCTGTGATCGGAATGCGGAAGATCTAAAATCTTCTGGTCATTTGTGTAGGCGTGAATAGTGGTCATAAACGCTTTAACTATTTTGAAGTTATCATGTAATACTTTAACGACCGGAGCCAAACAGTTTGTGGTGCAAGAGCCTATGCAAATGATATTGTGTTTGGCGGCATCGTATTGATCGAAATTCACACCCCTTACGAAGGTGCCGTCATGCCCTTTTGCCGGGGCAGAGATCAGGACTTTTTTCACGCTTCCTTTTAGATGTTTTTCGACCTGCTCCCTCTTTTTGAAAATTCCGGTCGATTCCACGACTATATCGACATTATGCTTATCCCAGGGGATATTGGCCGGATCCCTCTCAGCGTAAATTTTGATCTTTTTGCCGTCGATTTCCAAGCCGTCGCCGTCGGTTTTAATGTCTCCTTTGAAACGGCCGTGAATGGAATCATATTTGAAGAGATACGCCAACGTCTCAGCGTCGGTGATATCGTTAATCGCCATGAATTCCAGGTCGGGGTCGTTAATTCCCGCTCTCAGCACCAATCTCCCGATTCGTCCGAATCCATTTATGCCGACTCTAACACCCATCGTTCCTCCTCTTTTCGCTAAACATCAAAAATTACTAATTACCCTCGGAGCCGGTTTTTCATATCCCCGGAAGAACCGCCTTCTCATAGAAAATATTATAGCTTCGATTAAATTATATAGTCAAGATTATTCTATGCAGTAATCCGTCGAAGAAACGTAAATAACGGTTGGAATCTCTAACCTTTTATATTGGCCATCGGGAGAAGTCGGGCGACCTTTCGGGAAATGCCGACCGAACTGACAACGTCCACGACCTCTTTAACATCTTTATAGGCAAAACCGGCTTCCTCGGCAAGCCCGGCGAAGGACGCCGTCCGGACGAGAATCCCCTCTCGCTCCATACTTTTCTGGAGGTCGCTTCCCCGCACCATTTTTTTCGCCTTCGCTCGGGACATTACCCGCCCGGCGCCATGCAAAGTGGAGCCGAAAGTCAGATCCTCGGCCTTTTTTGTACCCACGAGCAGATAAGATCCCGTTTGCATGGAGCCGCCCACAAGCACTGGTTGGCCGGTCTTCCTGAATACCGGTGTAAGATTAGGGTTTCCCGGTCCGAAAGCCCTCGTGGCCCCCTTACGATGCACAAGCAGCCTTTTTGTCACGCCACCCACGGTATATTCCTCGAATTTAGCGATATTATGAGCGACATCGTAAATTAAGCGCATACCGATCCGTTCGGCCTGTTTGCCAAAAACCTTCTCGAAACTCTTTCTAATGTGATAGGTAATGACCTGCCTGTTGACAAACGCGGAGTTAGCCGCGCAGGCCATGGCGCCGTAATAAGCCTTGCCCTCTGGCGAATTTATGGGAGCGCAGGCAAGTTCCCGATCGTTCGTCTTGATACCGTATTTTCGCATAGCCGCCCCGAAACTCTGAAGATAATCGGTTCCTATCTGATGGCCGAAACCTCTCGATCCGCAATGAACCATGATCACAACCTGCCCCTCGAACTCGATTCCCATGAGCCTGGCGGTCTCCCGGTCGCAATCATCCTCGAACCGGACGGATTGAATTTCGATGTAATGGTTGCCGGAGCCCAGGGTGCCGACCTGATTCAAGCCCCGCTTGAACGCTTTCTCCGATACCGCCGACGGGTCAGCGCCCGGCAGTTTACCCCTTTGCTCTATATGATCGATATCCGATTCCCAAGCGTAGCCATGCTTCAAACAGTACGACGCGCCATCGGTTAAAACGCTCTTGAACTCATTCTTGCTTAAGCTTAGAGAACCGCTTTTGCCCACGCCCGCCGGGATATTCGAGAATAAAGTTTCGATAAGTTCTTTTCGTTTCGGCAAAATCTCATCGGCGGTGAGATCGGTCTTAATCATGCGCACGCCGCAATTTATATCGAACCCTATTCCACCCGGTGAAATGATCCCATCATCCGGATCGAACGCGGCCACTCCTCCGATCGGGAAACCATAGCCCCAATGCCCGTCGGGCATACACCAGGCATGACCGACTATGCCGGGCAGGCAGGCGACGTTTGTAAGCTGGTTTAATACTCCCTCATCCATTCCCGCCCATAAATTATCCGAGGCTATCACCCTCGCGGGAACCCGCATGCCGTCTTTATATGAGGTCGGAATCTCCCGTATGTAATCGGTAATCTTATTAAATTCCATATGCCTCTCCTAAAGATCGAGAATCATGCGGACAACGAAGCGGCCTTCTTCTTTTCGTATATGGAGATCGTGATAGGTCGCCGCTTTGACATCGGTTTTGATCTCATGCTTATCATAATCTATCTTTTCCCCCCGAGCAACAGCTTTCAACGATTTTCCCGTTTTATCGATTTCGATCTCGAATCGGGATAAAAAGACATTTTCCGTATCTTTTAAGAATATTAACTCGGAGATAAAGCTATAAAGAAGATCAACGGCAGCCTCCCCCGTCACTTCGACATTGAAACTATTCAATGGCTCTACTTTATCGATATCGGTCATGGCCGAAAAACAGGCCTCGGCGCAATTGGCGAATAGTTCGTCGAAGCTCTCCCCGAAAGCGTCGAAAATAAAATCAGCCGATGGAATATCCTCGACAATTTTAAATTTATCATTACTCATACGGCATACGCGAGGCTGAAAACCGTGACACCGCCCGCCCCCGCTTCTCTTAACGGCCGCCCGGCCTCGAAAACGGTAGCGCCTGTGGTGACAATATCGTCCACGAGTAATACCTGTTTACCGGCTATGCCGGCATTTTCTCTCAACGCGAAGGCTCCCTCCACGTTTTTCCATCTCTGGCTTTCCTCGAGTTTTGCCTGCTGAGAGGTATGCCTGATCCTGACAAGATGATCGGTTTTCAATTCAATTCCGAATCGTTTAGCCAGAATTTCGGCGATTATCTCCGACTGGTTAAACTCGCGTTTACGTCGTCGCGCCTTATACAGCGGCACCGGAACGATCATATCGAATGACGAGTCCGCAAGCCGGGAGGCCAGGCTATCTGCCGCCAGATCCGCCAGTACTCTTCCCAGTTCGACCATCCCCCTGAATTTAAACATGGTTATGCTCTCTTTTAAAAGACCGTCGTACGCTCCCCAGAAATAAAGCCGTGACGATTCGATATCGGCGCAAAAGGAGCATACGCTCGCTACTTCCCCGGGGCGGCCGCAATAGGGGCAAACAGGTCCGGCGCCGGGATTATTCCGCTTTAACGATACAAAGCAATTGTGGCAGAAAAAAGGGTTTTCAAGACTGATTTCGTTCCCGCATCCGAGACATAGCGACGGAGACAGGAACTCTTTAAAATCATCATATACCGATTTTAATATATTTTGCGATTTACGAAACATCCCCGCTATCATGGCCTGCCGCGCCTTTCGCGTACTTGAAATACATCGTCATATACCCCGCGAGCGATATTATGAATAACAAAACAGATAGAACCTGGTTTCTGGAGAATTCAGATCCCAGCATAGTTACGGTCATGGATTCCTCGTAATAGCGGTAAAAATCAATGATAAACCGCCAGATCCCATATAAACCTACAGTTATCCAAAAAGAATGACCGTCGAATTTCTTGAACCTCTCACTTCCAAGCACGAGCAGCAAAATAGCGACCCCCGCCAGCGCCGAATACAACTGAGTGGGTATCAGGGGAATACCCGGGAAAGAATATCCGGCCGCGGAATTTACTGGAAAGATGATTCCCCAATGATCGTGAGCGGGAAGACCGTAGCAACAGCCGTTAAGAAAACAGCCGACCCTGACCAGTCCTATACCCAGGGCAAACATCGGCATCATAGCGTCAAAAAGCGGCCATGGCTTTATCCGTTTAGCGGCCATGTAAATAAATGCCGAGACGAGAGCTAAAATAATCCCTCCCATCATCGATAACCCGGATATGCCTACGGATTCGCCCTGGAACGGATTAATAATATCGAAAAGATTATCGGCGAATTCATCGAGATGATAAATAACGTAGAAAAACCTCGAGCCGACCACGGACGCTATCAAAACGATAAACGAGAGATCGAGCACATAATCCTGGGGTATGTTAGCGTTAACGGCTCTTTTTCTGGCCCAGACGATTCCGATTAGAAAAGCGATGGCCAGCGTCAGGCCATATGAACGTATGAAGGAAATTCCTAAAAACTCGAGCGGTTCGGGATACATTAATAGTCCTGCCAATCACGGTTAATTGTCAATAACAATCCGACGCCCGTCCAGAAAAACAACATCGACGAGCCGCCGTAGCTTATGAACGGAAGCGGTAATCCCGTAACGGGGGTTAAGCCTATCGTCATTCCTATATTAATCAGCACCTGAAAAGCCAAAATGGCCGTAATACCGCAGGCGACGTAACTATAAAAATTATTTCTGGCCTTTAAGGCCACGGCGAACCCCCTGTAAAACAGGATACAGAATAACCCCAGCACAATCGCGCATCCAAAAAAACCGAACTGCTCGGCGAGGACCGAGAAAATAAAATCGGTATGTCTCTCCGGGAGAAAATTAAGCTTGGTCTGGGTGCCTTGCAGGAATCCCTGCCCGAAAAATCTACCGGCGCCCACCGCTATTTTCGATTGTATGATTTGATATCCCGCGCCCCTGGGATCCTGCCCCGGATCGAGAAATGTAATGATTCTTTTCTGCTGGTAACCATGAAGATTATTCCACATCACGGGGGTGATCATACCGCCGATCAGATTCGCTAAGAAAAAAAACACGCCCTGCCAAAGCCGCAGCCTGGTCATAAAGATCAGTACCAATAAAAGGAAAATAAATATCGCCCATGATATCCAATGGAAAGCGCTGAGAATGCCGATAACCGGGGTAACCACCATAAGGACTCTCCCGGGAGATAAACCTGACCATATAATCATCGCGAAAAACAACGCGAAAAACACAAGGGAACTGCCGAGATCGGGCTGGATCAATATCAGGCTGGCCGGGAGAGCGATAATCGCCAATACCGCGAAAACCCAGCGAAATTCGTCGAGCCGAAGTTTGCTGAACCCGAGAAACCGAGCGAGAGCCATTACCACCGCGAATTTTGCCAGTTCGGCCAGCTGAATATTAATAAAACCGATGCGTATCCATCTGGATGACGACCCCTTCGAGTAGAATAATAGAAAAACCAGCAGGATACATACCAAGCCGTAATAAACGTAGGCGAAAGCCTCGTGAAATCTCAAGGGTATAAAATAGATGATCGCGCAAACAGCCAATCCCATGCCGAACCAGATCATCTGCTTCTGGTAGAGCATCTTAAGAGCGGGCGACGCGGAATAATATGTCGCGGCGTAGATAAGCGCTATGGATAAAGCGCTTAATAAAAACGCGGGTAGAAATATGGACATATCGAAAGTCTTATTCATTGTTGCCCCCGAGATCGGCCGCGGTAACCTTTAAGCGCCTCTCGAAATATTTATCCAGTATCTTTTTAGCCACTGGCGCGGCGATAGAACCGCCATGCCCCGCATTTTCAACAATAACCGCCAACGCGAGCTCCGGAGATTCGGCGGGAGCGAAACAGGCGAACCAGGCATGATCATCGCCATGAGGATTCTGAGCGGTACCGGTCTTGCCGGCGACGGTTATATTTTTCAAGGCGACTGAACGGGCTGTACCATGCTGATCGGCGATCACCCCGACCAGGCCTTTAAGTAGAATCGCCAGATTTTCAGGGCTAATATCCAGATTGCCCATGATCTCCGGCTCAAAAACAGTAATCTGGCTGTCTACAGGCGATATTATCCTCGAAACCAGACGAGGTTTATAAACTATCCCTCCGTTGCCGAGCGCGGCATAGATTGCGGCCATCTGAACAGGCGTAACCAGAAGCTCCCCCTGTCCGATTGCGAGGTTGAGGATAAGGTATCTGGTCCAGCCCTTAACGCCGTATCGAGAGTCAAAATAAGACGTGGTGGGCACCAATCCATCGAATTCCCCGGGAAGATCGATACCGGTTTTGACTCCGAACATATTAGCGCTGGCTGTTTCACTCCACGAATCAATCCCTCCCAGCACGCCAAGCTGATAAAAATAAACATCGCACGATTGTATTATGGCGTTCACAAGATCGAGTTTCCCATGCCCCGAGTGTTTCCAGCACTTAAAGGTTCTATTGCCGAACCTTTTGGCGCCTACGCAAGTTTCGAATTCGGAGCTTTCGGTAATAATTTCATTTTCAAGCCCCATGCTGGCGGTAAAGAGCTTCATAATAGATCCGGGAGGATAAGTGCCTTTGATACTTCTATTAAACAACGGATGCAGGGAATCCGCTAATACCGCGTTCCATTCCCTGGGAGATATTACGCCGGAAAAAAGGTTAGCGTCGAAATTGGGGACCGAACATAATACACGCACCGCGCCGTTCCTGGGATCTATCCCCACAACCGCGCCAGAACCTCTTGACAATAATTCCCGTTCGGCGATCTCCTGAAGCTCCCAATCGATTTCCATTATCACTTCGGAACCCCTTACCGGGTTTATGCGCTCCCTATCTGGCAATTCGCCGAGAATCTTTCCGCCGGCGGTAACCTCGAGATATTTTAATCCTTCCTGACCCCGAATATACTGTTCGTACTGTTTTTCGAGTCCCTCCTTACCCGTAACATCGCCGAGAGAATAATCCTCGTATGTTTCGCCGGCCAGTTCGGATTCGGTGACTTCGCCGACATATCCCCAGATATGAGAACCGAAATTATTTTCGGGATACTGCCTGGTCGGCTCAACCTGAAAGATAACGCCGGGAAACTCCAGAGAGTGCTCCTCTATAAAGCAAACCGTATTGAACTCAAGATCTCTTTTTAAGCGGATGGGCTGGAATCGTCCCTGCCAGCCCATTCTTATCAGTTTTCTGATTTCCTCGGGCTCTCTTTCGAGAACCTCGGCAAGGCGGGCGGATGTGGAATCCAGGTTCTTGGCTTCGTAAGGAACGAGATACATCGAGTAGGTCGGCCGGTTTTTAACCAATATTCGGTTGTTCCGATCGCTGATTATTCCCCTGGGAGCTAAAATGGGAACGACCCTGACCCCGTTTTGCTCCGACGCTTTCCTGTATTCTGTTCCGGAAAATATCTGCATCCCGGATAATTTGATAAAAATAAAAAATACCGCCGCGAAAATTAATATCAGCAGCAGGCGGTGGTTAAGCCTCCGGCCCTCGGAACCGTCAGTCATTATAACAGCTCCTTCAACCTATATCTTTGCTTTAATACAATAAGCGCTATACCGGCGAAAACCGCCGTATACAGAGCGATAAATAAAGAGTTCAGCAACGACATGTATATGCCGGCAAAGAAGAAACCAGGAGAACCGATCACGTTTATTACGATTCGATAAAGAAATGTAATAACCGCTATAACCCCGACCTGGTATAACCAGCTCTCCACGTAGATTTTTTCCCTGACAAGGCCGGCGGACATGCCGGCGAGAGATCCGAATAATGTCAGCCAGCCGAGGTTTTGCGGATCGAGCAGATCTATCGACAGGCTAAAAACCAAGCCGAACCACAGCCCTTTTTGCCATCCGCGTTTTAAACCGATTATGATAATTGTAGCCAGGACGATATCGGGATAGGTACCGGCTATGGAAATTCTGGGAGCCGCCACGATCTGCCCGAACATCAGAATAATCCACGTTATGAAATAGTAGAAAAACGGCATCGTCAATCATCCGCCCCGGATACTATTACGAATACCTCCTCGATTATCGAAAAATCGGCGCCCGGCTTTATTACGATTTTTTTGAAAAGCTCGCCCTCCTCCGCTTCAGACTCGATAACGGTTCCGATAAAAAGACCCTGGGGAAAAATCCCTCCCAATCCGGACGATATAACCGTATCCCCGACGATAACGTCCTGATCGCCCGGTACCCTGGCGAGGGTCAGATGTTCTCCTCCGGTATACTCGACAATGCCCATTGCCCGGCTGCGCTGTACGCGGGCGGCGACTTTACAACTCGGATCAAGCAATAGCTGCACCGTTGATGATTTATTGTCTGAAGCGATTGTCTTCCCGATTATGCCCGATGGGGAGATGACCGGCATATTCTTATCCACGCCCCGGTTGCGGCCGGCGTCCACCAGGACGGATTTAAAACCGCTCGTGGGAGATACGGCAAGAATTTCCGCGGGGATCAATCGATATGGCAAAGCGAAATCGAAATCGAGCATACGCCGAAGACGAACATTTTCCCGTTTATTCTCGTAGAGTGTCGCGACCATGATCGCCATAGAATCGAGTTTTCTATTAATGATAATATTCCGCTCGAAAGTCGTATTTATTTTGATTAAGTACTTATCCGTTTCTATAAAAGGCAGTAGAAACGAACCGCTTGCCAGCCTTGAAAGGGTAGTTCTGTTTTTTAATGGTAGAACGATCAGGAAAGCCGATATGGCTGCCACGATCATAACAGGCGTCAGAAGAGGGCTTTTATATATCCCCTTCAGAGATATCCCCATTTAATCGCCGGAATCCAGAACCTCTATGAGGTCCTCTTTATATTTGGCCTTCATTAGTTTCTGACGGTTTTTTTCGCTCTTCATAAGATACGATAGTTTTGCCATGACATTTAGATGGGCCCCGATAGCGTCCTCCGGAGCGGCTATCAGGAAGAACAGGTAAACCGGTTTCCTGTCCATGGCGTCGAAATCCACCCCATCGTTCTTGCGTCCGAACGCGATAACTATCCCTTTTACGGCTTTAGTTTTGGCGTGCGGAAAAGCGACCTGGTATCCCACTCCCGTGGTTACTAGTTTTTCTCTTTCAAGGACAGCCTTCAGAAGCTCTTCTTTATTTTTTACCATCTGGGAATTGGCCGCCAGTTCGACCAGTTCTCCAATTACTTCTTCCTTGGTTTCGCCCTTCAGGTTAAAGGAGATAACATCGTCTTCGCAGAACCTCGATAACTTTATCAATTAAGCCTCCACTTAAAATATTTCCGCTTCATCGATCAGCATGATCGGTATATCGTCATCAATATTAAATTTTAGTCTGCACTTGCCGCAAATGAGTTTATTGTTCTCCCTATCGTAATCGAGATCTCCTTTGCATTTGGGACAGGCCAATATTTCAAGAAGTTTTTCCGAAAGCATATTACCTCCTTAACCTTCTTTATATACGCCCAGCGACCTGAACTTGGCCAGCCTGTCGGCTAGCAATTTATCGATATTTTTGGCTTTCTGCCTGTTTAAATTCTCAATCAAATACTCTTTCAATTTGGATGCCGTAGCGGTATGATCCCTGTGCGCTCCCCCTTTAGGTTCAGGAACAATATCGTCTATTATATTAAACGTCATTAAATCATCGGGAGTAGGTTTTAAGGCGTCGGCGGCCATTATCTTGTTCTGCTCGACCTGCTTGGGGTCATCGGCTTTTTTCCAGAGAATCGCGGAGCAGCCTTCGGGGGATATAACCGAATACCATGAGTTTTCAAGCATCAGTACGACATCTCCAACCCCTATGCCCAAGGCTCCCCCCGACGCGCCTTCTCCGATTATGGCGATAATTATCGGAACCTCCAAAACAGACATCTCCCGAATATTCCGGGCGATGGCTTGCGCCTGGCCCCTCTCCTCGGCGCCAATCCCAGGGTACGCCCCCGGCGTGTCAATCAGGATGATGATCGGTTTGGAGAATTTCTCGGCCAGCTTGAACAACCTTAAAGCCTTGCGGTATCCCTCGGGATGACACATCCCGAAATTGCGAAATTGCCTTTGTTTGACGTCTCTTCCTTTTTGCTGTCCGACCACCATAACGGGGGTTTTGTCGAGGTAAGCGAATCCGCCGACCAGGGCTTTGTCATCGGAGAAATACCGATCGCCATGCAATTCCGTGAAATCGTCGAAAATAAGGGAGATCAAATCAAGGCTGTAAGGCCTCAAAGGATGACGCGCCAACAAGATTTTCTGCCAGCGCGAAAGCTTGGAATAAACATCAGACTGCACCTTATCCCTTTTCTTTTCAAGGGATTGCAGTTCATCCAGGGCGTCGATTCCTCCGCTTTGCCCCATATCTTTTATCTGCTGGATTTGCCGATCGAGTTCAATTATCGGTTTTTCGAAATCCAGGTAATATTTTTCATCCATTCCCGCCTCCCGCCTTAAGTTTACGGGATAAAAATATGGCGATAAATATAACAAAAACCGCCTCTAACACAAGAATAATATTAGCCTTGCCAAGCGCGAATCCGACCGCCATGATAGAAAACTGAAAGCTGATTAAATAGAATAAGAGGACGACTCCCGAATGTGAAAAACCCGATTCAAGAAGATAATGGAAAAGATGGCGTTTATCCGCGACATAGATTTTCTTGCCGGTAAACAATCTTCTGAATATCGTGGTGACTACCTCGATAATGGGCAGCCCTAACGCCAGAAGGGGAACGAACATAACCAGCGATGCGTAACTTTTCGGCCATAATAACGATAATACGCCCAAGACATAGCCGATAAACAACGCTCCGGAATCCCCCATGAATATCCGCGCCGGGTAGAAATTAAAACGTAAGAATCCAAAGCATACTCCCAAAATGCCGGCCGCTAATAAAGAAGCCAACGGTAGATCCAAATTCACGCCAAGAACGACAAATGTGAGGCCGGCGATAGCTCCGATTCCTGACGCCATACCGTCAAGACCGTCTAAGAGATTGAAGGTATTCGTAATGGCCACAACCCAGAGCACGCTTAGAGGAATCCCCCAGTATCCCAGGGAAACGACTTTATAGTACGGGATATTGAGAAGCTCCATTCTCACGCCGCATAATATCGGGATTAACGCCGCCAGGACCTGCCATGAGAATTTCATCACCGGGGATAAATTTTTCAGATCGTCTAAAAGCCCGACAATAAAAATGGCAATGCCGCCTAAAAGTATCCCCGTAACTCCTATCCAGTTATCGTACCATAGCCGCGGATTGGCGATGAATCCGAGCCAGACCGAAACGGTGAAAGCTATTACGAAGGCTATCCCGCCTAACCTCGGGATAGGATACGAGTGGATTTTCCGGGGACCCGGTTTATCGGTTATGCCTCGCCTCTCGCAAAATAATTTTATCGGCGGTATCAATAGATATGTCAGATACGCCGAAAGAAGCGACACTAAAACATATGCCGGAATTCGCCAGTTCAACCTTCACTCCCTGTTTTAAAAACGGCGACTATCGAGCTTACTATCATCCCGAGAACAAGCGCCGCCAGGAGGATTGTATTATATAAACGCTCATCGGGAAAATGCTTTCTGAAATATTTCCAGACCGAAAGATGGTGATGATAGATGGAGAAAAAGCGGCGTTTCCTCGACGAGCCGCGCCAGAAATGCGTGACACTAACCGATGGCAGCAGTATTATTCCAAGCCCCCGCTCGGCGACTCTCTTACAAAGATCGATATCCTCCAGGTAAAGGAAAAAGCGATCGTCAAAACCGCCGATCTCGCTAAAAATTTCTTTTTTGATAAATAAAGCGGTGGCCGAAACAGCGGGAACCTCCATAGGTTTGTTATCCTTCGGTCTGATATAGCCCGCCGCGGACTCATCGGTTATTCCGAGCTTGAACATGGGAGAACCGCGTCCCAGGAAAAAAGCCAATCTCCCGGGAAGATTTCGCGAGGTTAACTGAACGGTACCGTCGGGAAACCGAATTAACGGCGATATCATGCCTATATTCTCCGAATTCCGGGCGAAATCATAAAGATCGACGAGCGTGGAGGATGAGAACTCGGTATCGGGGTTAAGCACGAATAGATATTCCCCCGAGGCTTCTTTAGCGCCGAGATTTGCCGCCCGGCCATAACCGATATTGACGTCGGAGAATACCGTTTTTATTTCCGACTGCCTCAAGTATTCAACAGTACCATCGGAGGAATCGTTATCCACCACGATAATTTCATGATTTACTCCCCGCTGATCGCGTAAAGAATTAAGGGATATTTTTAGCGATTCAAGGCAGTTATAACTTACCACGATGGTAGTAATTTCATAGTCATACGGCATAAACGGACGCCTACCCCGCGGAGGACGGTTTTATTTTTCGACGAATTAACGCGATTAGCCCGCCGATCCCCATAATCAGCCAGGAGATTTCGGTTATCGCCCTCGCGTATATGTAATTCGGGTTCTCCAGGCGAAATTCAAGCTCGTGTACTCCTTCATTCAGTTCCACGGCCATAAATGTGAAATCGGCACGGAATATTTTGTGCTCTGTTTCCCCCTCGTACGCCTTCCAATGCGGATACCAATTATCCTGGATCGCCAGCAATCCCGGCGATGAGAGAGTGGCTCTTACCCTGATCCTGTCTGGCGGTCCCTCCAAAAACTCGACTATATCGCCTCCTGATGTCAGCGAATCCGGTGGGGTAATTATAAGGGATGGCCGCCGATCGATAATCAACGTACCGACATAATCGAAATCGGGAGCGAATAGCTGTTTTAAGGCCGAATCGGGGTCGGGATTGACAACGAATTTACGCACCACCCGTCCCCGCGGTAATGTCCCTTTGTCTTCGTATATAACGACACCCTGCGGCGTTCTGTTTACCTCCTCGAATCTCGGATGATCGATCAGCCTTTTAGCGATTAGATATTTGGAATTAGTCAAAGGCAGCGCCGCCGGATAGCTGAATAGATTTCTAAACCCCTCCCCTAAAAACTCGTTATACCATTTAAGCTGGTTTCCATGATACCCTATAACCTGGTCTAACCCGAACATCGCCAGGCTATTCTGGTTGGGCATAGAACCCGGGAAAGTAAACGATCTGAAAACGCCATCCTGTGATTCCAAAAACGATACGGGAGCGGGCTTGGCAAAATAGGGACGATGATCAACGGTCTTAATGAATTTCCTGTCTTCAATGATCCAACTGTCGGTCATCACCAGCAGTATAAAGGCCGTGGCCATAACCCAATAAGGCATTTTCTTGCGAATCGCGGCTCTGAACGTAATGGCTATTACGGTTAGCAGTAAAGCGCCGATTATAAATCCCAGCGAGATCCGGGGAATCGAGTCCCGGAGGTTGTTCCATTGCCCGGTTTCTATGTTCGAGTAGAAGATCGATGTATACACCTCCATAATCTCCGAACCGGCTGCGCTGAAGATAATTCCGGTTAGAAGGTAAAGGCCGGCGATAATTAAAATCCATCGGAATAGTTTGTCGGATTTGGGTATTTTCCTCGCGTTTTCGAGAAAATCAACCGTCCTGGCCGCCAGAAACGCGAATGAGAAACAAAACAGGAACATTATCGTCGATGGCGCTCTGAATTTATCGACTAAAGGCACGAGATAGTAGCAGATTTTGAATATTACCCCCGAATCCCCGAGAGCGTAGAGCAAGGCAAAAAAGGCGGTCCCCAGAAAGAAATATGAATATCTGTCCCTGAAAATAAAAAGCCCCAAAAGGCCGAGAGATATGACCACCATCCCGGCGTATTCGCTGTTGATCTTAAAATAGTTTTTGCCCCAGTATGGGTTTTTCAGTCCCAGGGTCGGGTGATTTTGAAGGTTACTCACACCAGCGAAACCGGGAACGATCTGCGAAATTACTTCCTCGGAGTGGAGAGACCATGACGCCGCGTATGCGTATCCTTTACCCTCTCCTGAACGAGGCGAGTATTTCCTGACATAATCCTGCGCCGGCCAGAGTTGAACAATGCCGAGGCTGACTCCAAACAGCATGGCGAACAGAAAACCGAATCCGGGAATAAGCAACAGCTTGAATTTCCGCGATTCCATGAATAGAAAGATTACTTTCATGATAAAATACGAACCGACGCACCACATCGCGAAATAAGCGAACTGAGGATGATTGGCCAGAACCATGATCCCGAAAGCGAGGGAGAACGGCCACCACCAGATAATCCTTCCCCTTCTGAAACCGATTTCCATGGTATACAAAAGCAGCGGTAAAAAGCTGGTAATATACATCCTGCCGTCGTGCCCCGCGTAAACCAGCGAGACCATGAAACCGGAAAGCATGTAAGCGGTCGCCCCGAACACTCCCGCCCATTTCGACATCTTCATTTTCCTGAGATACAGGTAAGTGAAAATACCGGCCATGGGCAGTGTCAGGACCAATTTGTATCCGAGGCTCTTATGCAGCGGAAGAACAAACTGAATTACCGAAAACGGGAAGAAAATATCGCCGTGCATAGCGTCGACAAAGGGCAATCCCCCGAAAATATAAGGGTTCCAGAGGGGGACCCTATGGTATGTCTTGAAGAATTCGGCGTAAAACCCCCTGAAGAACAGGCCGGCTTCGATATTATCCGATCCGAAAAGCATCTTGTCGGAAAATATAAAGTCGGCGAATACAATAACTGTCAGTACGAAAAAGTAAATGTACGGCCATTTTTGTTTGAGAATATCTTTAAATTTCATTTCGCGTTCCTTTTTATTCGCCCGTCTCCCGATTTTGATTTCCGCGATTCAAAGTAAAGCCGCCAGATTTCAGATCAGTGTCTTCCCGGTTCAGGTTCCGGGGATCACGCTCAAAATATCCGAACCAATATAAGCCTAATTTTCGGGTATCGTCAACGAATTTACGGGAAATTCGGATACGGCCGCGGTTATAAAAAGCCTTATCGATAAGCGATTATGAGAATATTCGAATATCCCGGATAAACGCTTTATTTTCTTTTTTTCAAGGCGTTGATCTCGTCTCGCAGTCCGACCATAACCTCGGCCAAAAAACCGAGGGCAAACAAACCAAGCCCCGATAATATCAACAGGATGACCAGGTATAAAAGAGTCCTGGAACCATGTGTGGTGAAAAAACGCAAATACATCGATATTAAACCGATTATGATCCCGGAAGAACCGGCGATAATCCCCCACGTTCCAAAAAATCTCAAAGGCCGTTTCATAAAGGATATCTGGAATTTTACGGAGAATAGATCTAATAGTCCTCCGAGAATCCGCCCTCTTCCGAATTTGCTTTTGCCATGTTTCCGGGGGTATATATTAACCTTGACTTCGCTGATACGAAAATCGTTTTCCGCCGCCAGCACCACGATATACCTGTGCCAGTCGCGCCGCATGGTAATATTATCCAGAACCTCTTTTTTAAAGGCCTTTACGGAGTTTAAGTCATGCACCTTCATATCGAAGAGTATTCTGCAGATTTTGTTATAAACCGACGATACGAACCGCTTGTTGTACTTCCCCTGTTTCCATCCGGTAACGATATCCGATCCCCTATCGATTTTGGCGATCATTCTCGGAATATCCTCCGGATGGTATTGCAGGTCGGCGGGGTAAAAAACAAAAATCGATCCCCTGGCGGATTTAAACCCGGTATCGAGAGCCGCTGTCAGTCCGTGGTTACGGTTATGAGAGACAACTTTCAGCCATCCATATCGGGGACCGGCCTGTCTCGCCAGCTTCCCGGTATCATCGGTTGAGCCGTCATCGACATAAACTACTTCCCAATCATCGAAGCCCTTTCTGATAACCTCATCGAACTGTTTCAAGAGCGGACGGACATTGTCGGCTTCATTATAAGCAGGGACTATAACGCTTACCCGGACTTTGCCCCTTTTCGGCCGTTCCTTGATTTCTCTCCTATCGTCTCTCGGCTTCGGGGCCGCTTTGCCCCTCTCCCTATCCCTGCTTCCACCTCTCGGCCGCCTCTCCTCCCGGTCGCGGGAAGGCTGTTTCCTTCTAATCGGAGGCGTTTGATCTTCGGGCTTCCTATTCTCGTTAGGAGGAACCGACATCTTTACCTCTTTTTTCTCTACTGTTTCGGCCGGTTCGACGGATTCATTTTTTGTAATGGTATTTAAAGGCTTTACCTTTTTCCTTCTCCCGCGGCCGTAAATTTTCTCGTTGCCATCCATTAATTAACGCTCTTTCCTAAAGTTAGGTAATTACTTCGATCTGGCCAGTCCTCTTTGTTTCCGACTCATAATAATATTATCGCCTTTCCGACACAAGACGTTATCCTATTCTACTATCGATTAAACTCCGTTAACGATAAATGTTCTCGCTTAAGATAATACAAACCCAGAGTGGTCACAGGTATATACTGACTGAGCCAGAGGACAATAGAAAAAGATAATGCTTGCGCTTTGGAAATACCGAATAAACCGATAGAATCGCAAACCGTCCCTATTGGCGGCAAAGGCGCGTTGACAAAGGCGGGAACAACCAGCGTGAACGCCTCTATTTTATCCGCCGATAATTGATATCCGATAATATTCATGCTGTTCATCAAGGAGAACGCCCCGATGACGCCGACCTGAAATACCCCCACGAATCCGGGAGCGGACGGCAGCATGACCGCCGCGGAGACAAATAGCAGGAGAATAAAAGAGGCCGCCGGGTTGGGATATAAACCGAAAGCCATGAAAGCGAAATAGTTCATAAAACCGAGCAAGAACCAGAGAATCAAAGACCATACCGCGATATGCCCCAACGCCCGGTACTCGTTGAAAATATCGAGACCGCTAACGAATTTTCTGATAATTATCTCCAATTTATCTCTAAACCGGGAGGGCAAGAATGAAAGCTTTGGCATAATTATCCCGACCAGCGATTCCCCTTTCCCTTTCAATAATAAGAGACCGATAATCGCGGCGATATTAAACGCTAACGATATAATACCGAACTTGCGAATGTACGCGGGAACCGGTATGTAAAGGAAAACCAGCCAGAATATCAGCATAAGCGCGAGGCTATCGAAAACCCTCTCGATTACCACCGTGGCGAAAATAGACGATCTTGATTCGCCGGATTTCACACCCAGCGAATAAGCGCGAACGATCTCCCCCAACCGAACGGGAAGAATGTTGTTGGCCATAAATCCTATCATTACCGACGGGAAAAGGGAACCCGTGTTGAATTCCCTGATCGGTTGAAGAAGATATTTCCATCGATATGCCCTGATAACCATTGTCAGGATGACCGCCAGCATAATGGGGATTATCCAGAGGTAATTCACATTTCTTAACGAATAGATTATCTCGGCAAGCTCCACACGTCGAAAAGCGAGATAAATAAAAATCGCGCTTACTATTATACCGATTAGTATGTTAACCCGTTTTTTCACCGCGAATCAATAATCTCCTTTAGGATGCGTTCGGTCTCGCTGGCGGCTTTATCCCACGAAAACCCGGCCGCCCATCGAAGACCGCCCATTTCCAGGCTTCGACGATACTCGTCGTCTTTGAGAATCTTAATCGCCTTCTCGGAGAAATCGTCGATATTACCATGCTCGAAAAGCAGGCCGGAGCGTCCCTCGTCGACCGAATCCCGCAAGCCCGGTACCCGGGCGGCCAGGACAGCTGTTCCGCAGGCGTTGGCCTCGATATTGGATAAACCCCATCCTTCCTTCAATGACGGATAAACAGAAAGATGAGAGCGCCTCAGATACGATACCTTCTCGGCTTCGGGTATGAATCCTTTAAATTGAACCGCGTCCTTTAGATTCAATGATTCAACTAAGTTTTCGAGCGATCCCCGGTGATTTCCGTAACCTACTATAACCAGGCGGGCCCCGGGGACTTCCGCCTTGATTTTCGTCATCGCCGTAATAGCTGTCTCGACAGTCTTATATTTTTTTAACCTGCCTAAATATAAAAGGGTTCGTTTTTCGAATTTAGGTGTTTCAGGATCGAACTTATATACGTTTTTATCGATACCGCATTCCACAACCTCGATATTTTCTTTGGCTATCCCCCGCCGGTTAAGTTCGGCCGCGGTTGAATCGGATATAACCATGAAACGGTTGTTTCTATAGACGCGGGTAACCGGTTTTTCGGCGAAATAAATATACGCGCCTAAGACAAAATTAATCTCCTGGAAGATAGCGTCGGCGAAAAGATGAGGTATTACCACGAGCGTCGGAAGTTTTTGGTAAAGAGGGGAATAAAACGGTATCTTGTTAATATCTTCCAAAACGGCATCGTAGAGGTTTTCCCTGATCATTTTTCTAACAATCAATGGAGCGACCCAGTTGAAATTATACCTGGCGCCGTGACGATAAATAGTTATCCCTCCTGAAACGTCCTTCTTTGTCCCGCCGGGGAAATTGCTGCATAAGAGATCCACACGATGACCGGCCCTGGCCAGTCTCTTCAAAATCTCCTCGAGATGAACCTCAGCGCCTCCCGCCTGGGGGTTTTTGAGATCCTGCCAGTTTATCGCTAAAATTCTCATTATTTATTAATCGGAAAAGCCGGAAGCCGCTTTAATCTTTCCACAACCTGGTCGACCGCGGCAAGGAGTTTCGGATCGTTCCCGTTTTCGGCGCGGAATTTCGCTACTAAAAGATCGAAAGATTCCATATCGTTATTCTGGTAAAAAACCGCGGAGAGATTGTTTAAAGCCGCGACCGACGACGGATACCTGGCCAAAGTCATTTCGAGGATAACCTTCGCTTTCCCTAATTCGCCCTCTTTTAAAAGATCCTGGGACGCTAAAAGATAAATGTTCTCTCCCTCCGGAGATTTTTCGGCCAGCCGCGCGATCTCCTCATACTTTTCCATGGCGCCGTAAAGCCTGGCAAGGTAAGCGTCGATTTGCCATGGAGTATTCACCGGTTGCAGGTCTAACGCCAATTGCGTGAATACCATTGCCGAATCTATCTGGCCCCTCTTGTAAAACTCGTCCGCTATCTTGAAAATAGCCACAAGATAATTATTTATCAGTTTCCTGTCATTGGCGTCCTTGGTTACCGATTCATCGGCGATACCGCGAAAATTGCCGGGATCTCCGAAAATCCTCAAGCCGATCTCGGTATTAACTTTGTTCTGTCCGGGGGATTCCACTACACGGTAAGCCATGCCTTCCATGACTAAATTATCGTCAATTCCTATCCTGTTCGCGGTGGGGACAGTAATGGCAAAATAAACCGGCGTAATCCAGCCCCCGGATTGAATGTTGGTCAGAATATGGTGAAGCATCTGATCCTGTATTCTGTAAACCGTGCCGCTGTTGGCCAGGCGGACAGTCCTGAGTTCATCTATTTCACTATCGGAAAACGTTATGGGAACATTCATATTGTCTTTCAATTGGCGAATATACCATGAAGTATTAAGCAGGCTTAAGTTGGCTACTTTGACGTCGACCCGATACTTTTCCACTTGCTGAATATACCATAGCGGAAAAGTATCGTTATCGCCGTTGGTGAAAATTATCGCGTCGGGATCGCATGAATCGAGAATATTTTTAGCGTAGTCGAAAGGAAGGTAATTTCCGCGGCGATCGTTATGCTCGAAATTGGCCGCGGTCGTATGAACCGCCATGCCGACCGCCAGAAGACAGCTTAACCCGAACATGCCGGTAATTATTTTCTTGCGCGAAAGGGCGGTATCGGCGAATCGCCCGGCCTTCGCGAGAAGGTAAGACAAACCTATCCCGATTATAATGCCGTAATACATAAATCCCGGAGTGTAAAAATAGTCTCTGGCTCGAACCTCGGCGAAAGGCGCTATCCGCGTATTATATAAACCGTCTGAGAAATTTATGTAGACGACTAATCCGATCGTGCATAATAAAGTAATGAAGATCATCAGCATCCCGTCGGCCGGGGATCCGCGGCTCAGTTCAAAAACGCCGTACAATCCTATGATAAGAATATAAATCATGGGAAGCGAGACGCTGAAATCGGTTCTTCCTTTACCCTGCCCGGATTCGAATATTGTAATCTTAGCCTCCGGATCGGCGTATTGAGAATTAAACACGCCCAAAAAGCCGAATCTCGGATGGGTTATAAGCTGATTAACCCAGCTTCCTCTTCTCTTCATCATCCGCCGCACCATGGATTCCTGGCCGTACTGTTTGCGCTCCATGAAACCCTTGAATCGTCCCCAGGTCGACGGATCGTTTTCATTGATGGCCGGATTATGAGCCGCCCTGATCGGAATGTATGCCTGCGATGAAAAACCGATTAAAGCCGACGCTAATACACCTAAGGACAATATCCAAACCTTGAAGCTTGCCGATTTTCTGATTCGGGTGATGACTGTAATCAGGGCGACTCCGATAAATATCGCTCCGAACATAAAGATGAAAGTTTCCAACTCGTAGCTCGAAATATCAAATCCGATCAGCCTGACAATCTCGATATGAATCGGAAAGGCGTAAAGAAAGAAAAAAGCCATAATCGCCCATACAGGCCAGCGGGCAAAATCGTTTTCTTTGTAATCCACGTACGCGAGATACATAACCGCGGGCAGGACGATTATAAAGGTGGTCATATGTATCCCCAGCGAGAACCAGGCGAGATACGATATTAGAATCAACAGGTTATCGTTTCTGTTTTCACTTCTATCCTGAGCCCACGTTAAAACCAGGTAATGAATGACGAGCATTAGGAACATGGAAAGCGTATAAACCTCGGCTTCCACCGCATTGGCCCAAAAAGTTCGAGAAAATCCCATTATTAACGCGCCGCTCAGTGCCCCCAGGCCGATACCGATTCTACCGAGCCCGGTCGGTTGAAAACCTCTGCCTAAAATAACTCGTAAGATTAGCCAGTAGGCCGCAAATACCGATGCCGCTCCACCTAAAACGGACAGGATATTCACTCGAACGGCGATATCCCCGGCGATGGGCAATAACGTGAAAAATCGGCCGAGGATGATATACATAGGATAACCGGGGGGATGGGCAACGCCCATTATGTACGATGACGCTATAAATTCGCCGCAATCCCAGAAAGAAACCGTGGGCGCTTTAGTAATAAAATAAACGATAAAGCTCGCGAGCAAAGCGAGAATCGACATCGCCAGAAAATACCTGTCTTTATAATGTTCCATCATCTATTATATTTATCGCTGCCTGCCCTGGTTCGATTCTTTATTCGCTCCTTTTATCCCGATTTATCAAATACATTCTACATTCCCCGAAACCGGGTCGGGTAATTTTACCATTAAAAATATATATGTCAACGTAAAACGGTTAATTGTCCTTGCTTAAGGCGTCAAGCACGCCATTGACAAATCTCCCCGATTCCGACGATCCGTATGATTTTGCCAATTCGATAGCTTCGTCGATGGTGACTTTTCTGGGAATATCCGGGAAGTAAAGAAGCTCGGTCAGGCCTAAACGCAACACGTTTTTATCGATCAAGGCCAGACGTTTGAAATCCCAGTTTTTGATATGGGAGGCGATCTCCTTATCGATCGTCTCCATATTCTCCACCGTCTTCCGTAACAGATCCATGGCGAACTCCGCTCCGTTCTCGGTGAGCTGATGTCTCTCGCGGCAATAGGGGAATACCTCTTCCAAAGAGCTATCTCCCCGGATTTCATAGCAATATAGAGCCTCTAAGGCCGCTTCTCTCGCTTTTCGTCGTTTACCCATCAAATATTAGAGTAGAGATCAACCATCTCTATCGCTGACATCGCGGCATCGAAACCCCTATTTCCTTGTTTGGTGCCGGCTCTTTCAATCGCTTGTTCTAACGTATCGGCGGTTACCACGCCGAAAACAACCGGAATAGAGCTTTCCATGCCGATTTTAGCTATCCCCTTGGCAATCTCCGAAGCGATAATATCGAAATGAGGGGTTTGTCCACGCACCAACGCGCCCACGCAAATAATAGCGTCATATTTGCCGCTACCGGCCACGCGGTTGGCCGCCGGAGGAAGCTCGAACGAACCCGGCACCCATACTATGGCTATATCGTCGGCTTTCGCCCCATGCCTGATAAGGCAATCAATCGCTCCGTCTTTGAGTTTCGCGGTAAGAAAATCGTTGAAACGGGAGACTACTATCGCGAATTTTTTCCCTGCGGCGTTTAGTTCACCGTAAATTTCCCTGACCATTTATCTCTCCTCACTTACAGTTTTTCAGATCGACGGATTCTTCTATGTCTAAAAGATGTCCCAACTTATCCCGTTTCGTTTCGAGATAACGGGCGTTGTGGCGATTGGGCTTGATCATGATCGAAACCCTATCGACGATTTCGAGATTATAACCCTGAAGGCCCACCAGTTTTTTAGGATTATTGGTGATAAGCTTAATTGTCGAAAGCCCGATATCGGATAGAATCTGAGCGCCTATGCCATAGTCCCTCAAGTCGGCGGGGAATCCAAGCTCGGCGTTTGCCTCGACCGTATCGCGGCCGTTATCCTGAAGCTTGTAGGCCATGATCTTGTTGGCCAGTCCTATTCCTCTCCCCTCCTGCCTCATATATAGAATCACTCCAAGCCCCTCTTTTTCGATCATATCCATGGCCGCGGCTAACTGGTCGCCGCAATCACATCTACAAGAACCGAAAACGTCACCTGTAAGACACGACGAGTGAACCCTTACCATCACGTTCTTTTTATCTCGGACGTCGCCCTTCTCGATGACCAGATGATGATGATCATCGATCGAACTCTTATATAAATGAAGCTTGAAATTGCCGTGCTTGGTCGGGAAATCGACGGAAGTCACACGCTCGACAAGCTTCTCCTTACGGCGGCGGTATTCGATGAGTTCCTCAACCGATATTATGTTCAGCTTTTTCTCCCTGGCCATTTTCTTAAGCTGAGGTAAACGGGCTATCTTACCGTCATCATCGAGTATCTCACACAACACGCCATAAGGTTTCAACCCGGCCAGACGGCATAAATCGACGGTCGCCTCGGTATGCCCTGCCCGAAAAAGAACTCCTCCGGGCCGAGCCTCGATCGGGAAAATATGCCCGGGACGGCCGAGATCCGACGGTTTAGTATTATCGTCGGCCAGGGTCCGTATGGTAAAGGCCCTGTCGGCGGCGGAGATTCCGGTAGTCGTGTTTTCAACAGCGTCAACCGAAACGGTAAACCTTGTTCCGTGTAAGGCGGTGTTGAATTGAACCATGGGGGAGAGTTCGAGCTCCTGCATTCTCTCGCCGGGCATAGGCACGCAAATTAAACCGCGGCCGTATTTGGTCAGGAAATTGACCTGCTCCGGTGTTATACTCTCCGCCGCGAGGACAAGATCACCCTCGTTTTCACGATTCTCGTCGTCGACAACGATGATCATGCGTCCCTGACGAATATCGTTTATCGCTTCTTCGATTGTTGAAAGTCCGCTCATATCTATATCATGGCTGTCCTTTTAAGACTATCCGAAACCATGCTCCTTTAAAAAGTTGAAAGTTAACTTAGACTTATTTTCTGGTATCATCTTTTCGACATATTTGGCGATCAAGTCGAATTCGAGATTTACCGTGTCGCCCGTTTTCTTGTATTTGAAAACGGTATTATCTTTTGTATGAGGAATAACCGCTACAGATAGAATGTCATTTTCACCTTTGATCACCGTAAGGCTGATCCCGTCGATACAAACCGAGCCTTTTTCAATTACGTATCTGCCGAATTCAGGGGGATATTCGATTTTGAAAGTATCGCTTCCTTTTTCGGGAATGATCGCCGAAATAGTGCCCGCGCAATCGATATGCCCCTGTACGATATGGCCGTGAAACATCTCCCCGGCCGCTATCGGTGATTCTAAATTAACAAAGTCGCCGGGAGAGATTTTTTCCATGTTAGTTCGGGAAAGCGTCTCCTCGATGGCCTCGACACGAAACCCTCCTTTTGGCGACTTTATAACAGTCTGGCATACGCCGTTGATGGCCACCGAATCACCGATTTTGAGCCTCGATGCCACGATCTCGGACTCGATATCCAATACCAGGTTATTTCGTTTGATTGCCGACCTGACCCGGCCGATTTCCTGAATTATCCCGGTAAACATTCTATCTCCAAACCGGCTTGCCGCTGACAATCAAATCGGGCCCCAGCTTTTTCCATTCCAATTCATCTAATATTACTGATTTACCTATATTTTTCACCCCGAGTTCCCCGATTGAGTCGATTCCGGCGCCAATTATAATCGGGGCGATACAGGCGATAACCCGGTCAGCCAGTTTCCGCTTGAGAAACGATGTCAACACGCCGGAGCCTCCCTCCACCAGCAAAGAGACGATTCCCATATCCCCGAGCTTTATTAAAAGATCGTTCAGGTCGAGACCGACGCCTCTCCTTTTCAAGCGTATGGTCTTTATAAATCCCGGTATCGTGGTTTTGCCCGATGTCGCAATGTAAGTCGGCGCCGATTTGTCTTTGAATATCTTTCGGCCCGAATCGATCCTCCCCGATCCGGATAGTACGATCCGAACAGGATGACTGCCCTTTATCAACCGCGTGGTCAGCAGAGGATTATCAACCCTAACGGTATTGTTGCCGATTAATATAGCGTCGTTTACAGCCCTAAGTTCATGGGACAGTTTAAGCGATTCCGGCGATGATATCCATCGGGAGTGGCCTGTTTTTGCCGCCAGCCGCCCGTCGATACTCTGGGCGAATTTGAGAGTCACGAAAGGAACCCCGGTAGCTATGAACTTGAAATAAGGGGCGTAAAAGTCCAACGCTTTTTTCCTGAGGACATTATTAATAACCTCGATTCCAGCCGTTTTCAGGCGTCTATAACCTTTGCCCGCGACAGCCGGATTCTTATCCGAAACCGACCCGACTATGGTTTTAATTCCCGCCGCGATGATAGCGTCAACACAGGGCGGGGTTTTGCCCTGGTGAGAACAGGGCTCTAAAGTCACGAAAAGGGTCGAGTTTTCGGACTGTTTTCCCGCTTTTCGGATCGCCTCGATCTCAGCATGGGGCATACCGGCCCGCTTATGGTAACCACGGGCTATAATTTGGCCGTTTTTATATAGAATTGCCCCGACGGGAGGATTCGGACTGGTATATCCCAAGCCCTTTTCCGCCTGTTTGAAGGCGGATTTCATCAGTTTTTCAAAGTCTGCCAACAAAAAACCCCGCACTTCGGGGGATACGATTACACCTTAAAGCATAACCTGTCTTCTCTCATCCGGACTGTTACCGTCGGCGCCTGGATTTCGCAGGCTCAGGCCGTCCGAATCATTTTGATCCGAAGGCCTCGCGGGCTTTAACCGCCGGTCGAGGATTTCCGCCTCACCCCGAAGACAGCATAAATATAAACTCCTGATCGGGAATGTCAAGTCTCGTAATCCCTCTAATTTCAAGGAATTTATATAGTTGACAAATCGCCGGAAACTGTTAAATTAACAATACTTCTTAATAATAGGTTGCGGTCAGGACAAAAAAAACGGAGGATTATCGATGACAAAAACAATCTTTAGCACAATCGGGGTATTATTCGTTCTCTCTATACCCGCTTTTGCCACGATCATTAACATTCCAGCGGATTACTCAACGATTCAACAGGGGATCAACGCCGCGGTGGACAACGATACCGTCCTCGTTCAGCCCGGTACCTATAACGAGAATATTAATTTCGGGGGGCGGGATATTGTTGTCGCTTCCCTTTACCTTACCACCTATGATCGATCGTATGTATCATCGACCATTATCGATGGAGGCTCTTTAAATTCGGTGGTTTTGTTTGAAAATAACGAAACCACGGCCGCGACAATCACCGGCTTTACCCTGCGCAACGGACGCGCCGCGTTTGGCGGCGGTGTTTCGGCCGCTTCGGGAGCGACCCCGTCCATTATGCGAAATATCATAATCGATAATATCGCCGATCAAAGCGGCGGGGGGATTTCCTGCTGGAGTAACGCTAACGCTTTAATCGTTGGAAACCTGATAAAAGGCAACTCGGCCGTTCAGTTCGGGGGCGGAATAATGTGTAGTTCCAACTCCAATCCCCTGATCTTAATCAACACCGTAGTTGGCAACAGCGCCAATTCCGACGGCGGCGGGTTATCGGCCTGGTCGTCAAACCCCACTGTCGCGAATACGATTTTCTGGGATAATAATGTCGGCGGTGTTAACAACGAGATATCCGGAACGGCCATAGTTACCTATTGCGATATTGAAGGAAGCTGGTCAGGTGAAGGCAATATCGACTGCGATCCCCAATTCTGCGATCCATCGGCCGGAAATTATCACCTCGATCCCGCGTCCTGTTGCGCCGGAAGCGGACAAGGCGGCGTGGATATGGGAGCGTTCCCGGTGGGATGCGGTAATAATGTCCCGACCCTTTCGGAATGGGGTATGATGATACTCGGGTTGATATTGCTGGCGTTTGGTACCGCGGCAATAATAAGACGGAAACGGATTATACAGATTAGAATTTAGGATAATTGTTGGGTTGAGAAAGAGTTTAGTCCGCTCTTCCCGACCAGCTTTAATCCATATACACCGCAGTCTCGGGATAGAAATCGTGCCGGGTGAACCAATACGCCGTTTTTTCAGAATGAGTTGAACAGAAACACCGAGATTCAAATTCTCCTTATGTAAGAATATTTTATCATACAGGTTACTTGTCATATTCCCTTTAGGCCAGTGTGTTACATATAGCATGTTATTGTCAAGCGACGTGCTTTACTAATTCTATCTATCCTGCCGATTGAGAACCGCTTACCCGACCGGTCCCGGTTTTCGTTCGTAATTTATTATATTTGTTGTCAAGTAATTATTTTGTTCATTGCGATACATTATCATGATATTTTCGTTAATATCACTTGACGAATACACCGGGACTGGTTATACTCCTGCGCGGGTTGCGAATATTGGCAATAGCGAATGTGATAGGGATTCTTTTAATTATTATGCTAACAAAGATTCGTTCGGATTTATTATCGAATATGCCATGTCACGATAACAGGAATAAAGACCCTCCACTTTTTAACAGCGAGAAGGGATTTCACGCAAATAGTTTTAAACCAAGGAGGAAGATAATGTTTTCAAAATTACTAAAAATAGCGGCGGCTTTATTCGTAATCGTTTTGCTTTCCAACGCCGCTCCCGCGTTCGGCCAGTGCGTCGAGGTGTTAGGGCCCGTTGATGATGACCAACTCGGTGTCTCCAGCACCTACCGTCCATGCGACAGCGATTTTAAATGGACTATTAAATTTCACAGAACGGCGCAAACGACGAACCAATTAACGTTTGATTTTTCAATAAAAAACGGGCATGGAGCGTCACTTGTAAGTGAAAGGTACAATTCGAGAGATTTCCGCGAGGGAGACTACTCGTTTAATGGCCAGGCGGTGGATTTCGGGGCAATCGCGGTACACACCATGTCACTCGAAACTCTTTCGGCAGGTACCGGTTTCTTCGAAAGCATAACAGGAGTAGCCGATTACCGTTAAAGCGACAGTATTAAATGGTGTTAAACCAAGGAGGAAGATAATGTTTTCAAAATTACTGAAAATAGCGGCCGCTTTATTCGTAATCGTTTTGCTTTCCAACGTTGCCCCGGCTAACGCCCAATGCGTTATAGAGATGGGTCCTTACTACGATTTCGAGCTCGATGTCTCCAGAACCTACCGGCCTTGCGACAGCGATTTTACCTGGGCCTTTAAGTTTCATAGAAACGATAACACTTCGGGACGAACAACGATATTTTTCCAAATACGAAATGGTTCGGGAACATCACTCGTACTCGAGAACTACAATTCGGATGATTACCGCGAAGGGGATTACTCGTTTAGGGGCCATGCTGTGGATACGGGGGTAATCGGTCAGCACACTATGACGATCGGACGAAGAACGTCGCCAGTCTATTTCTTTAAGGATATTAAAGGGATGGCCGATTACCGTTAAAGCGACAATTGTAAAAAGCATTGCCTGGTTTCAGAAAGTCATTTAAAGGGCGGGAAAACATGAAAATACATTCGGGCATGGTTTCATATGCTAAATGGAATATCGGCCTGCTATTTTTCATTTGTATTCTAAGCCCGGCGGCGGAACCTGAGACAATCGGTAAATTAAATTCTTATACCGTTAAGGCAATCGCGATTCATCCTCTCGATACCGATATTATTTATGCCGGTACGATTGAGAAAGGAATATTTAAAACGCTAAAGATCGGGACCGGCTGGGTGCAAATCTGGCCGGAATATTCATGTCCGTCATTGCGGATATTAGCCGTTCATCCAGCAGGTCCCGATACTATTTATGCCGCTACCGTTAATGGCTTGTTTAAAAGCGTAAATAATGGAATAGACTGGGAATTGATGCGCTTGCCTTCGCATGACAAAAACGAGTACAGAGCGTTTGCCGTTAATCCTCGTTATCCCGATCTTCTTTTCGCCGGAGGGCCGTTTGATCGATGGAAATCAAGTGACGGCGGTAATACCTGGGAGCAATTAAATATATTTCCGCCTGTTGGAATCGACGCCTTCGCGGTTGATCCGAAAAATCCGGAGAGGATGTATTTTGTCAGCGGCTCCGTTTCCGCCGGCCTGGGGATATGGAAAAGCCAGGACTTTGGTGAAACCTGGACGGTTATTCAAAATAATATCGATAGCGCGGGCTTCGGCGAGGATATCGCGATCGATCCTGAGAACACGGATATTCTTTATTTCGCGCTGAATGATCCTGAAGATTCAACCAGTCGTTGTTTTTGGAAATCCTACGACGGCGGAGAAAATTGGAAAAATATCACACCGCCTGGGCTAACCGCGGCAGGAATACTTCGAATAAGAATATTTCCAATTGATCATAATACTATTTTTATATGTACCGAAGAAGACGGCGTACTTAAGAGTGGGGACGGCGGCAATTCGTGGAATAGCGCAAACGAAGGTATCGGTAATCTTCGGCCCGCTACTATGGAAATAGATCCTCTACAGGGGACTATATATCTGGGAACTTATCACGGCGGCATTTTTAAATCAACGGATACAGGAAATACCTGGCGGGCGATCTATTAACTTTATGCGATAGCTTAAATAGAGGCTGCCGTTATCACCCCGATAATCGCCTTCGAATTCATCATTATTCTTTTTACGGCGACGTATACACCGCCGTCTCGGGATAGAAATCGTGCCAGGCAAACCAATACGCCGTGTAAAATGAAAACCGCTCGAGTGTCTCCCCTGTTAGCTCTCCATCCACGGCTATGCCCATGGCTGTCCAGATCGTACCGGTTTGATCGTCGGACATGGTGTTGAAACGGTTAGCGTTGTTGACCAGCGAAAAATCGAGGGTGTCGCCGTTTACGACCCTCGAATAAGCGGCGGTAAGTCTCGCGGTCGATTCGTAGATCACGACCAGCGGCACGTCGGCGACAGAAATATTAATCACCCTCTCCCTGAAAAGCTCGTCGGTGGGAAAAGCCATCGTTTGACCACCGAATACGACTCCGAGCGTTTTGGTTTTGGGATGATACCTGTTGTCCGGAAAAGCTATCGGAAATAACGTGGAATAGCTTACCGGATAACTACCGTACGGGTTTTCAGAATAGGGACGATCATAGCCGGTCTCAAGCGACAGGACTTTTGTATCGGGATATTGGTTTCGCCAGTATTCCCAGGTGCATTCTACAATCGGATACAATCGCCAGTTCAGATCGCGGTGGTCTCCCCTGATACCTTTGCCGTACATCTGAGAATAAAGGCTTTCCGATACGCGATCGTAGGGAATCAGGTTGTTTCTAAACAGCAGGCCAGATACGCCGAATTCCGATTCCCGCCCTTCTATTACACGGGAATGAGCCAACCCGGATCCGGTAAGCGGGCAGTATGTGATACATATCGAGTTGTTTAGAAAAGTATCGTTCGCGATTTCATGATAGTTCATTATCTTTATCGGATACGCCCTGGCCTCGCCGTTAATAACCAATCCCAAAACAAGATCGCTTCTACCAAGATAAGACGCGTCCGCGGCGGCTGTAAAATCGGGGTTGATTAGCGCCGGTATGCCGTCGCGGGGCACTCCGCCCGAATAGATCTCGTCCTCGTTCACCCGTCCCTGTTGAGGCGATGCCGATTTATTATCGCAGGCGGCTATGAACAGAATCGTTAAGGCCAGAAAAAGCAATTTCATAAATTTCTCCTTTCTCCTGCGTAAGGTAACCGAATTCTCAAGCGGATATGTTCCTCTTATAAGAAATATATAACTATATGGATATGTATAGCCTTTTGTCTTAGATTGATAGTGTAAAAGTTTTCTTAGCGTTTAGCCGGATATAATTTTTACAATTAGCTTTCTGTTTCTCGGGCCGTCATACTCGCAGAAATATATCCCCTGCCATGTTCCGAGTACCGGTTTTCCGTTAGAAATAAATATCGTCTCGCTGAAACCGGTAAGGCTGGCTTTTATATGAGCGTCGGAGTTACCCTCGGCGTGAGAGAATCCCGCGTTTTTGGGGATCAGCTTCTCGAGATATTCGAGAATATCGGATTTCACCGACGGGTCCGCGTTTTCGTTGATTGTAACCGCGGCGGTAGTATGGGGAACGAATAAAATCAGGTAACCGTCGTCGATTCCCGCTTCGGAAACGAGCGTCTGTATTTTCGATGTTATATCGACTAATTGATTTCGGCGATCTGTCTTAATCTCCAACCGCGATATCTTATTCATCTATCCCCACCAGCGCCTCGGCGAATTGTTTTGAATCGAACTCGATCAGATCGTCCTGTTTCTCACCGACGCCCACGTATTTAATCGGGATTCCGAATTGTCCAAAAGCGGCTATCAGTACTCCCCCTTTAGCGGTACCGTCGAGTTTGGTAACAATTATCCCCGAAAGTCCGACAGCTTCGTTAAACTTCCTTACCTGGGAGAGGCCGTTCTGACCGGTTGTGGCGTCCATGACTATTAGCACCTCATGAGGAGCGCCTTCCATAGCTTTACCCACAACCCTGTTGATTTTCTTAAGCTCCTCCATGAGATTCGACTTAGTTTGCAATCGACCGGCGGTATCTACAATAACCATCGACGCGTCGCGAGACACCCCCGCCTTGACCGCGTCGAACGCTACCGCGGCGGGATCGGACCCGGCGGATTGCCTGATAATCTCAGCCCCCACGACATTAGCCCAATGCTCTAGTTGTTCCCCGGCGGCGGCCCTGAAAGTATCGGCGGCGGCAAGAATAACTTTGCCCCCCGCCTTTATCTCGTTGCGGGCAAGCTTGGCTATGGTTGTCGTCTTACCGGAACCGTTGACACCGACAATGAGGATTACACGCGGTTTTAAATCGTTACTTACCGTGTCATCGTTAATGTTATTATCAAAACGATTGGCTATTATTTCCGCCAGGGCTTGCCTTATCGGCTTATTATCGTGGCTATTTTTAAGTTCAGCGATAATCTCGGCCGCGGCGATAGCCCCGACATCGGCGAGGATAAGAGCTTCCTCGAGTTCTTCGCGGGCGTCATCGTCGAGCTTGGTCCCGCTTAATAACGATTTTATACTCGTGATGCTGCCGGTTAACATCTGCCGCGTCTTTTTCAGGCCCCGGCCGAATTTACTCAACATCCTTTACTCTCTATTACCGTTGCCGTTGCCCGAGAATTTGACCGATACGACTTTCGAAACCCCCGGAGTCTGCATCGTCACGCCGTAAAGGATATCCGAAGCTTCCATAGTAAGTTTGTTATGAGTTATAACAATAAATTGCGTTTTTTCAGCGAAATCCTTGATAAGCTTTAAAAAACGCATAAGATTCGAGTCGTCCAGGGGCGCGTCCACCTCATCGAGAATACAGAACGGACTCGGCTTGACCAGGTAAATCCCGAACAAAAGCGAGATAGCCGTTAAAGCCCTTTCGCCGCCCGAAAGCTGTGTGACGGTTAGCAATTTTTTACCGCCGGGCCGCGCCGATATATTAATGGGGCTTTCAAGAGGATTGCCGGGGTCCTCGAGCTCCACCCTGGCCTCGCCGCCCTCGAACAGCGAGAGAAACACTCTTTCGAAATTTCGCGCGATTCCCTGGAAAGTCTCATTGAAACGGTTTTCAGCGGTTACGTTGATTTTGATGATAGCTTCCTGAAGAGAGGTCTTGGCTTCGATTAAATCGTCCCGCTGACGAACAAGAAAATTCATACGGTCGTTTTCACGTTCATAATCCTCGGCGGCCATTAGATTAACAGGTTCTATCCTTTTCAGGCTCTCCCTGATACTCTCGGCACGGTTTTCGAGGGATTCGATTGTTTGATCCTCCGGTAACGGTGCCGGCTGAACCGACGTTATTCCGAATTCCAGGTTTAGGCGTTCCAATGTCGATTTTCTTGTCGAATCAAGCTCTAAGAATCGCATATCCAGAGAATGAAGATCGGAAACCAGCTCCTCTTTCTCTTTGCGCTTAATTCCGATCCGGTCTTCGAGTTCTCCGATGCCCGTTATCATTTCGGCAATTTGACCGTCGAAACCGTTGAGTTTTAGCATGACTTCGTTTTTTTCGTTAAAACATCCCTCAAGAGATATTTTCAGTTTCTCGATATTCTCATGTGATACTGTTATCGTGTCATCAGCCCTTTTTATAGCGCCGCGGTTTGTTTCTATCATCCGCGACGCTTCCGAACAAAGCTCGTCATTATGAACAATATCGGATCGCAATTTATTGGAGATCCCATCAAGCTCGACGTTTTTAATCCTGGCCGAGGTTAGCTTGCTTTCGAGTTCGCGTATGGCGATCCGCAATTCGTCGACACGGCCTCTGGCTTCATCGCTATCAGATTCCGCTTTCGTGGAATTATTTTTCAATTCCTGAAATTCGCTTTCGAGGCTGATCAAGCGGCTGTCCTGACCGTCCATCTCCGCTTTCAATCTCTCGGCTTCGCTTTTAGCTGAGGAGTAACGGTTCTCCTGTTCTTTGAAATCGAATTTCAACTGGTTGAATTCCGCTCCGATACGGTTATACTCATCCTCCAGTTTAATTATTTCCTCTTCGATGCCGATTATGGCCGGATTAGTATTGTCGAGAGCCTGGCGATTCTCGGCTATCCCGCTTTCGATTCGCTCGATCTCGCCTTTAAGCGTTTCGAGATTTTCCTTTACGGCTCCCAGGTCCTGCCTTCTGCCAAGAACTCCGGGCGACGTCTTTCCGCCCGAGACAAACCCTGACGGCAAGAGAGCGAGGCCGTCGAGGGTAACCCTGGTGAAATATTCCCATTGATCCCCGGCGTTTGAGGCGGCGTCTTTCGTTTCGAACAACCCTACTCTCCCGAGAAGCAGACTCACCGCCGGTTTGTATTTATCGGGACAGCTTACCAATTGATCGAGAAAACCGATGAACCCGGAATCGCCACGAGGCCTGTCGCCTTCGATATTCGAAATATTGATTTTATCAAGGACCAAAAAACTCGCCCGACCGAGAGAGTTCGCCTTTAAATATTCGATAGCGGCGTAAGCGTCTCGATAACTCGATACCGGAACAATCTCTCCCATATCACCGAGGGCGGCGGCCACCGCGATACGAAACCGTTCGGGAACCTCTAATACCTCGGCCAGAGGCAAATTAATATCTTCAGGAGCGTCAGGCCATGATCTCAAGACGGCGGCTCCGCTCGTGTAACCTTCCCCCGTCTCTATCATCTGCTCGAACAGTTCGCGTCTGGCCTCGAGGCCCGATTGTTCGGCCTGTTTCGACGCCAGTTTTTCCCGGAGTTCGGTCAAGATACTCACGTATTTTTCTTTCTGTTGAACGAGAGTATCTTTTTGAGCCTGAGATTCCTCGATTTTCAACGCTATCCCTATACGGGTGTTATCGAGATTGGAAAGATCGGTTGTGCTTTCATCGCGGATCTTATCGAATTGACGTGTATCGTCATCGAGATTGTTCAACTTGGAAGATAAGCTGATTTTAGATTCACGCAGATACGCTATTTCGGTTTTCACGCTCGATATTCTCTCAGAAATCGCCTGGTGGATTTTCCGTTTTTGCTCGAGATCGGAATCGGAATCGTTCTGCCGGGACAATAATTCTTCAAGCTCTCCCTCTAATGTCTCGCTAAGTCCGGACGACGATTTCCTCTGCAGTTCATTTTCCTCGATTCTGCCGCGGGAATCCTCTATCTGTTTTTTCAATGTTTCAATACGATTCTCAAGCGCGATGATTTCCGCGCCGCAGTTTTTGCTCTCTTCGGTGGATGTCTCCGCGCGTTGATTTAACATCCTTATCTCATTTTCGAACCCGGCCGCCTTAACGGCGAGATCGGAATTCTTTTGCCTGAATTCGCCGGCCTCTTTTTCGATCTCGGTTAGTTTCAGCTTATTTTCCTGGAGATTCATCTGAAACTTGTCGATCTCGGCGGTAAACGCTTCGATCATCGTGTTGAGTTCGCTCTTACGCTCGGAGAGTCCGCCGAATTGACGCTCGGAATCGTAAAGCTTTCCGGCGGCAAGGAGGCTCTCGATCTCTTTGAGTTTATCTTTTTGCGCGGCGTAACGGTTTGCTCTTTTCGCCTGCCTGCGCAGAGTAACAACCTGTTTCTCTATCTCGGAGATAACATCGCCTATCCTCAGAAGATCAGCCTCGGTAGCGGAAAGTTTATTCTCGGCTTCTTTCTTGCGATGTTTGTATTTGGTAACACCGGCCGCTTCCTCGAAAAGGGAACGCCTGTCCTCGGTTTTGTCCGAGAGGATGGCGTCGATCATGCCCTGCTGTATCACGCTGTAGGCGTGAGCGCCCATACCGGTATCGAAAAATAATTCTACTATATCCTTAAGACGGCATGCGTTTTTATTGATCATATATTCCGATTCGCCCGAGCGGTACAATCGCCTGGTGATGGATATGTCGTCGTATTCGATCGGCAGTAAACCGCGGTTGTTCTTTATATAAAGCGTAACCTCCGCCATGCCGGTAGGATTCAACGTTGAAGTACCCGAAAAAATAATCTGTTCCATACGGGAGCTTCGCAGGACGCTTGTGCGCTGTTCTCCGAGAACCCATCTGATGGAATCGAGAATGTTCGATTTCCCGCAGCCGTTGGGGCCGACAACGCCGGTAATGCCGGCGTCGAATTCAATAACGGTCTTTTCAGGAAAGGATTTGAAGCCGGATATTTCAAGACGCGATAGAAGCACTTTTTCTCCTTATTTCTTAAAATTCTTTAATATGTCGGCCATAGCCCGGTACGAGACCTTGGGAGCGGCGTCTCTGGCGGGGATGGCGACTATAAAGTTATAATAGGGAAGCCCCTCCCCTTTGTCAAACGCGGTTCTGACCAGGGCTCCGGTATGTAATGATATAAGGGCATTGAAAAAATTCGGTTTGGTGTCCATATCGACGGTAATGGCCAGCCCTCCCTTCGTCAATCGGTTGATAAACTCTTTCTTCGGAAGGGAGAACTTATCGAGATCATCGTCAAGGGGCCTTATGACCGCGAAATTTTTTATGAATTGATACGACTGAGGATCGACGTTTGTAGTAAGCAGGATTTTGATGTCCCTATTGGGGAAAATGTCGGCCAGTTCAGGGAGAATCTCAGCCGCCGCCCGCATATTATCCATTTTTCCGGGCATGCAAATTAAGCAGCCTTTACGGTTATCGGGAAGCTCGCTGAACGTTATCGGCACGGTTTTATGCATGTACTTATACTTAAGCTTGGCGAACTTCTCGGTAAATCTGTTGATCTTGATCTCCACTTTATTTCCTCTCGGCGACCGAACTTAACCGAAAATTATATAAACCCCTCTCTGAAGTTCCGATAGCCGGTATCGGCTCACCGTTAAGGAAACCGATAAGGCAATCATTTCTGCCTATATTAAGGGTAAACCCCTTTTCGGAGTAAATTGTCCTGCTCCGTCCACCGTTGATAAACCCGGCGTAAAGAGTATCGGTCGCGTTGAGGACGCTAACCCATACCTGATCGGAGGCCTCAAGCCTTAATCGTTCGTATCCCGGATGGATACTTTCCCAGTCCGCCGGTCTTTCCCACGGCCTGTTCCAGCTATATTCGTTTTTCTGCTTTACGATATCAGCGGGGACGACAGATATTTTAACAGAATCGACCGGCCTATTCTGCTGATATTTAACGGTGAGATATATTAATCCGATGATAATCACCCCAACGACTAAAACAAGGGGCAGCCGGTAATCGAATTTTTTTTCAGGCTTGGAATCTTCGGTCTCCGCAATATGATCCTCGGCTTTACCCATCTCCTCGCCGTCAATAGCCTTATATACCTCTTTTAAGTCAAGTTCGAGCGCCTCCGCGCAGATTTTAGCGAACGGTTTTAGATATACCTGGCCGGGAAGTTTATCCCATCGCCCCTCCTCCAGAGCCTCGATAAAGACCCGGTTCAATCTGGTCGTGGAAGCGAGTTGATCGATACTTAGCCCTTTGGACTCACGGGCTTCACGCAACATGTCTCCCAGGGCTATTGACAAGATACGACCTCCTGATACATACTTTTAAACAGCTTACGAGGAAATCCTATCACCGTATCCAGTTCGCCGTCATACCGCTCGACGAGAAACGATCCCATCCCCTGTATTCCGTACGATCCGGCTTTATCCATCGGCTCCCCTGATTCTATATACCTCTCGATATCGACTTCGTTGAGAATTCTGAAAGATACCTTTGTCGAATCGTAGCGGGACAGAGTCGTTCCATTTGATAAATTAACGATAGTCAGCCCGGTATAAACGGCATGGGTCTTACCTGAAAGAGTACCCAGCATCCGAGCGGCGTCGGCTTTGGATTCCGGTTTCCCGAATATCCGTTCTTCCAGGACCACTATGGTGTCCGCTCCGAGAACACAATCGTCCTCGAAATCGCCGGCGACACTTTCGGCTTTATCCCTCGAGACTCGCAGGACATGGTCAGCGGGGGATTCGCCGGGCATTAAATCCTCGTCCGATATCGGCGCGACTATTTCGAATTCGTATCCCATTTCTTTCAGTAGTTTTTGCCTTCTCGGTGAACTGGAGGCTAGAATCAAACGCATAATTAGTACTGCAATCAACCTTCCAGAATAAAAGTCACCGGTCCGTCGTTTTCCAAACGAACCATCATTTTGGCGCCGAAACGCCCCGTTTTCACCGTTAGACCGCTTTCTCTTAAATTTTCCACAAAATAATCAAACAACTTCTCGGCACTTTCGGACTCCATGGCGCCTCCAAAACTCGGCCTGCGCCCTTTTGTCAGATTTGCCGCTAAGGTAAATTGGCTGACGGCCATAATCTCGCCGACGGTTTCCCTTATCGATCTGTTCATCTTACCCTGTTCATCCTCGAAAATTCGCAAACCCAAGCATCGATCGGCCATGAGATCGGCCGCTTTCTCGGTATCGCCCCGGACCGCTCCGACCAGAAGCAATAATCCGCCGCCGGTTGAACTGATCGTTTCTCCCGCGACCTCCACAGAGGCCTCGGTTACCCGTTGAATCACTATTTTCAGACCCCCTCCAATCGGCTGGTAACTTTATTATGAATCGGGCAAAGAGTCAATAAAAAAGCGGGTTCGATTCAAATTGAGCGTTAAAAAATGGAAAGGTTAGCAGATAAAAGCGAACTATCCGTTTATTGCTGGAATTATCTCCGGTCTCCATAAGGGATTGACAGCTATTCTGTTTTGTTGGAATCATCGAATACCGACATCAAATCGGCCCCTTTTTCGGCGATTTCCCGCATAATCTTCGCGTCATCGGCTAAGTCGCAATCGGGGTATTCGGCTAAAAGCATGTCTAAAGCCTCGATTGCCTCGTTCTTATTCTTCAATAAATCGGTGTAAATATACCCTTTCATGAAAATCGCCTTGTACCGGTCGGGGCTTTCGGGGTAGTTTTCGATAATTGTGTCATAAACCACAAGAGCGTTATTGAAATCCATCGCCGATTCATATACACGAGCGGATTCGAAAAGCTCCTGCTCCGACGGTACCGATTCGGCACAGGATACAATCAGAATTCCCGCCATGAGTATAAATACGAAATACCTCAAAACCGCCTCCTTTCGAGTGTTACGCCTATAGTAAAATATAATAAAATTCAGCCTTTAATCCACCTTAATTATCAGGCCGTCGGCGCTGCCGTCCACCGTTATGGAATCCCCGAAAACGATTTCCCCGGCCAGTATCTTATTGGCTAACTTGTCACCGACCAGCCGTTTGACTACGCGGCGCAACGGTCTGGCTCCGAATTGCGGATCATAACCCCTGGCGGCCAGAATCTCTCCGGCTTTGGCCGTAAATTTCACTCGTATATTATTTACCATTAACCGCTTGCGAATTCTGTCGAACTCGAGATCGACAATCTCCCTGATCTCGCTGAGCGAAAGAGGCTTGAAAACGATAATCTCGTCTATTCGATTGAAGAATTCCGGTTTTAAGGTGTGTTTTAACATGTCGAGGATTTCTTCTTTTATACCGCTGTAAATCTCCGCCTGTCCTGAATCCTTCATAGTTTCGTATTTTCGCGTGATCAGATCCGAACCGAGGTTCGATGTCATGATCAAAATCGTGTTTTTAAAATTAACGACCCTGCCCTGGTTATCGGTAAGACGGCCGTCATCGAGAACCTGCAATAAAACGTTTAACACTTCCGGATGGGCTTTTTCGAGTTCGTCGAATAGGACGACAGAGTAAGGATGTCTTCGGACGGCCTCAGTGAGTTGCCCTCCCTCTTCGTAACCGACATATCCGGGCGGTGCCCCTATCAGCCGGGAAACAGAATATTTCTCCGTGTACTCCGACATATCGATTCGTATCAGGGATTCCTCGGAGCCAAATAGAAACTCCGCCAGAGTTTTTGCCAATTCTGTCTTGCCCACGCCCGTGGGGCCGAGAAATATGAAAGAGCCGGTCGGCTTATCAGGGTCGCTCAATCCCGCTCTGGAGGAACGGACAACCTGGCTGACCAGATTTACCGCCTCATCCTGCCCTATAACGCGTTTATGAAGATATTCTTCGAGGTGAAGCAGTTTATCCGTTTCAGATTCGGTCAGTCTCCTTACCGGCACTCCCGTCCAACGGGAGACAATATCGGCGATATCGTCGGCGTCGATTTCCTCTTTGAGCATCTTGAGTACGCTTTGAGTTTCCGCTAAATCATCAATCGTTTTCTCAAGCTGTTTTTCGAGATCCGCGGTTACTCCGTATCTCAATCGGGCCGCTTTCTCGTAGTCGGCGTCGCGCATAGCGGCCTCGATATCGTATTTATTCTTCTCGATTTTTTCTTTAATCGTGTTGATCTCCGCTACCAGCGATTTTTCCCTCTGCCAGTGTTCCTTCAGGCGGTCTCTTTCGACATAAAGCTTTTCAAGTTCCTTTACGATCGGTTTACCGCGGGAGCCGGCGTCTTTTTCGGCCTTAATGCCCTCTTTTTCCACTTCCAGTTGACGAATTTGCTTTTCGACTTTATCCAATTCCTCGGGCATAGAGTCGATTTCAAGCCGGATATTGGCCGAGGCCTCGTCGATCAAATCGATAGCTTTGTCGGGAAGGAATCTATCCGAAATATACCTGTCCGATAGCTCGGCGGCGGCCACGATCGCGCTATCGGTAATCCGTATCCCGTGGTGGATTTCATAACGATCTTTGAGGCCTCGGAGAATAGAGATGGTATCGCTGACCGACGGTTCTTCCACCACGATCGGGGCGAATCTACGTTCCAGCGCGGCGTCTTTTTCGATATTCTTGCGGTATTCGTCGAGGGTTGTAGCGCCGATCACATGCAATTCACCTCTGGCCAGTGCCGGTTTGAGCATGTTCGAAGCGTCGAGGGAACCTCCCACGGCGCCCGCTCCCACTATCGTATGAAGCTCGTCGATGAACATTATTATTTCACCGTTTGATTTTTCCACCTCGCGAATAATAGCCTTCAGCCGCTCCTCGAACTCCCCCCTGAATTTCGAGCCGGCGATCAGAGAACCGATATCGAGGGCCACTATCCTTTTGGTTTTCAATGGTTCGGGTACGTCCCCCTCGACTATTTTCAGGGCCAGTCCCTCAGCGATAGCGGTTTTGCCGACACCCGGTTCGCCGATTAGAACCGGGTTGTTTTTGGTGCGGCGCGACAGTACTTTCAAAACCCTGCGGATCTCATCGTCCCGACCTATTACCGGATCGAGTTTCCCTTTTCGCGCCAGTACGGTTAAATCCCGGGAGTATCGTTCCAGTACTTTATACTTCGATTCGGGATTATCGTCGGTTACCCGCTGGCCCCCTCTAATCTTCTCCATCGCCTTAAAAAGCTTATCCCTGGTTAGACCTTCCTCGACCAAAAGCTGGGAGCCTTTATCCGATTGAACCTCGATAAATCCCAAAAGAAGATGTTCGACCGAGACGAATTCATCCTTTAATCGATCCGCTTCCTCGAACGCTTTCTTCATTATCTTATCGAGATCTCTGGAAATATATAGCTTATATTGTCCCGAGAGGCGCGGTAACAAAGCTAACGCGCCTTCGACTTTTTCTCCTAACGCTTCAACGTTTATCCCGGCCTCAGATAACATATCGATGGCTATCTCGCTTTCTCGAGACAGCAGCCCTTTTAACATATGCAAACCGCCGATTTCCGCGTGCGATCTCGAATCGGCCAGTTGCTGGGCATATTCCATCGCTTCGCGCGATTCCTGAGTCAATTTATCCAAACGCATCGAACACCCCGCTTAAGCCCCGACAGCCTGTGTTATTCTGTCGTAAAGCTCTTTCTCTTCAGCCGTCATTTTTTTGGGGATTTTCACGTCGATCTCCACTATCTGATCCCCTTTCCGTCGATTGATTACCAACCCCAAACCCGCTAATTTGAATTTCGATCCCGGCGCTGTATCGGGAGGGATAGTCATCTCGATTTTTTTACCGCTCATCGCGCGAACTCGTATCTTCGCCCCTTCAGCCGCCTGTTTCAGAGTCAACGGCACACGGCAATAGATATTCAGACCTTTCCGCCAGAAAAAGGGATGATCCTTTACCTCTATCCGCAGATATAGATCACCGGGAGGGCCGCCTTTCGATCCGGGGTTTCCAAGCCCTTTTAAGCGGATCTTTTTGCCCGATTCGATGCCCGCGGGAATATTAACGCTTATCTCACGTCGATTGCTCACGCTGCCGGTCCCCCGGCAATTGCCGCACGGATCGCCCGATATCCGCCCCCTTCCGAGACACCTCGGGCAAGGTCTGTTTACCGCGAAATTACCCTGTGTGAAACTGATCATTCCCCGGCCATGGCAATCGGGGCAAATCGTTTGGGATGACCCCGGTTTTGTCGAACTACCGTGGCATACTGGGCATTGCTCGGTTGTCTTGATATGGACATTTACCTTGCCCCCTTTCGCCGCCGTGGCAAACGGTATTTCCATATCACTATAAAGATCGTCTCCTTTAAGAGGCCCGCGTCTTCGACTAAAACCGGTTCCTGGGTCGACCCCGCTGATATTACCGCCGAAAATCGACGAAAATATATCGGCGAATGAACCGAATCCTCCCGATTGACCGAATATTGACGAGAGATCCTCGACATTAACACCCTGCCCGCCGAAACCTCCTCCCGGAGGAGCGCCGCGGTATCCTCCGCCGAACCTTCGCATCTGTTCGTATTGCTCGCGTTTATTTTTGTCGGAGAGAATATCATACGCCTCGGAGATTTCCTTGAACTTCGATTCGGCCTGCGTATCGCCGGGGTTAGCGTCGGGATGATACCTCTTGGCCAGCTTCCTGTAGGCTTTTTTTATCTCGTTTTCGGATGATTTTTCCGAAACGCCCAGTATGGAATAAAAATCTTTCATTTTTCGATCTCGATAATACCGATAATCTCCGTTTTGCCGGAACGAGCGACGATTGTATCCCCGTCAACGACTCCCGGCTTAATAACTACATAACCTTTTTTAAAGACGCCGATTTTCCCCTTGCCGGCACATTCCTTACACGATGATATCAACGTGCCGCCAAAACCGAAACAACGCTGGCAAATGATTTCCATCGGCACAATGACCTCGATATTGACCCCGATTAAAGCGTCGTTTGCCGATACCGGTATAACCGCTTTAATCTTGGTTTTCTTTTCCATTCCGATTCTGCGGCTAACGACATCGACAACATCGTCGAACACATCCACAGGCTCGGCTATAACAATAACTTCTACCGTCTTATACGGCTCGCCGTCAAAAGGCAGCGACGCTAATTCGTCATCATATTTCTCGCGCAGGCGCGGATTGGAGAGGGTCTCGTAAGCATCCTGGATATCGCGAAACCTAACCGGGTCGCCCCCGATATCGGGATGAACGGTCTTAGCAAGGCGTCGATACGCCGATTTGATCTCATCGGGTAAACTTTCCGAATCAATACCCAAAATGGAGTAATAGCGTTTCATCAGATCAGAATTTATCTCAATCGTCATCACGTGTCAACATCCTCGTAAATTAAAAGCGGCCGGTCTATCCATTACGATATTGTCCGGCCGCTTAATGTTCGCATCCCCTCTACCATTCCAGTTAAAACGATTTTTTCAACTTAATCTCAAGATCACGCTTTTTCTCCGGTTTGCGATAATCGGTGATATAGAAGCCCGAACCTCTGAATATCAGGCCGATCCCCGCCGAGATCTTTTTCTTAGCAGGGTTTCCGCATACCGGGCAATCGTAAAACGATCCGCTTGTTACCTGAAGAAACTCCTCGAACGCGTTTCCGCAACGCTCGCAATTGAATTCGTAAGTCGGCATAATCGCGTTTTATTTCACTACCTCGAAATCAGCGTCAACAGCGTCCTCGTCAGGTTTTTCGCCGTTATTGCCATCGGACGATGAAGCGCCGCCGGGCTGAGCGCCCGGATCGGACGATGTCTGCCGCTGATACATCTTCGCCGAAAGCTCATGCATCAGAGTTGTCAACGCCTCCGATGCCGCTTTCATTTCGTCAGCATTTTCTTTACCCGACGCTTCATTGAGTCTGCCGACAGCGGCCTCGATTTTCGATTTCATATCTGAATCGATCTTATCGCCATGTTCCTTTAGCTGTTTCTCGGCCTGGTAAATCTCCTGATCGACACGGTTTTTCAGATCGACTTTTTCACGGTAGGCCTTATCCTCGGCCGCGTGAGATTCCGCGTCGTTGACCATTTTCTCAATATCCCGCTCGGTCAGGCCGGAGGCAGCCTCGATTTTAATCGATTGTTCTTTGCCGGTTACCTTGTCTTTGGCGGCGACATTCAATATGCCGTTGGCATCGATATCAAAAACGACCTCGACCTGGGGAACGCCTCGAGAAGCCGGGGGAATGCCGTCGAGGAGAAATCTGCCGATTGTCTTGTTATTCGGAGCCATATCTCTTTCACCCTGAAGGACATGAATTTCAACTGTGGTCTGGTTATCCGCGGCCGTCGAAAATATCTCGGATTTATTTGTCGGAATAGTGGTGTTCCGATCGATCAGGCGGGTGAAAACACCCCCGAGCGTCTCTATACCGAGCGACAGAGGAATAACGTCGAGTAATAAAACATCTTTTACGTCACCGGCAAGCACTCCTCCTTGTATCGCCGCGCCTATGGCCACGACCTCATCGGGATTGACGCCTTTATGAGGTTCTTTACCGAAGAATTCCTTAACTACCTGTTGAACTCTCGGCATTCTGGTCATACCCCCGACAATGATAATCTCGTCTATATCCGACGAAGACAATTTCGCGTCGGAGAGAGCTTTTTTGCATGGTTCGACAGTTCTCTCTATCAGATCATCCACAAGCTGTTCGTATTTCGCCCTGGTGAGAGTCAGGTTAAGATGACGAGGGCCGTTTTGATCGGCTGTTACGAACGGCAGGTTAATATCTGTCTGAGTTGTTGACGACAATTCGATTTTCGCCTTCTCGGCCGCTTCCCTTAACCTCTGCAGGGCCATAGCGTCTTTGGACAGGTCTATACCGTCGGATTTGATAAACTCGTCGACCAGCCAATCGATAATTCTTTTATCGAAATCATCGCCGCCGAGATGGGTATCGCCATTGGTCGAGAGAACCTCGAATACACCGTCGCCCAACTCCAGGACGGAAACATCGAATGTACCGCCGCCGAGATCATAGACGACGATTTTCTGATCTTTTTTCTTTTCCAAGCCGTAAGCTAACGCCGCCGCGGTCGGTTCGTTGATGATCCTTAAAACCTCCAAACCGGCGATCTTGCCGGCGTCCTTTGTGGCCTTGCGCTGAGCGTCATTGAAATAAGCCGGAACCGTTATTACCGCCTTAATGATCTTGTGGCCTAAGAAATCCTCGGCGGTCTGTTTCATTTTCCGCAAGATTGCCGCGGATATTTCGGGAGGGGAATAATCCTTGCCCCCCATCTCGATTTTCACGACACCGTTTTTCCCCGGTTTTGTCTTATAGGGAAAATTCGCTGATTCGGATTTGACCTCGTCAAAATTCCGGCCCATAAATCTTTTCACCGAAAAGATGGTATCATTCGGGTTACTCACCGCTTGCCTCTTGGCGACCTGGCCGACCAATCTCTCGCCGTTTTTATTTACGGCCACCACCGACGGCGTTGTGCGGCCGCCCTCGGAATTAGGGATGACCACCGGATCCCCACCCTCGATAACCGCCACGCACGAGTTTGTCGTGCCAAGATCTATTCCGATTATTTTGGACATAAAATTCTCCTTATTTTAAAAGATGTTCACTTTTCTTTACTTTATTTCCCGGGCGAATCTTTAGACGCAGAGGTGTTGTTGAGATCTGATATGTCTGAAATCTTGATTCGGCCCGTAACCAGGATTATTTCTGATCGTCGGATTCGCCGGCTTTTTCAGTTGCCGGTTGCGGCTTGAGTTTTTTTATCAAGGCCAGGATTACGATCACTATTCCCAGTATCAACGGTATTATCGAAAGAATGAACATCATCGTTTAGCTCCCTTTAACGCTTTCCCCTCAAATCAAAAGTAAAAATCCTGTTCAGGTTTTTCAACATTACTCGACGCGGGGAAGTTCCCCGCCCCGCGCCGACTCTTTCTGTTAAACAATCACCTTAACTTCTCAGCCCGCGGAATCACCGTTTATCCTGCTAATTGATCCCCACGTTCACCCGTTTGGACTTTTCCGATTTCGGAACGGTCACAATCAGTACCCCGTTTACGGATTCCGCCTTGATATTGTTTCCGTCAACATCGTTGGGCATCCGGAAAGACCTCTCGAACTTTCCATAGATACGCTCCGAAAGAAGATTTTTCTCGCTGTCTTTCCCGGCCTCCTTCTTTTCGCCGGAAATCGTGAGAACATTCCCCTCGAACCAGATCTTAATATCGTCTTTCATAGCCCCGGGCATTTCGAAGTTGAAAGTGTAATCATCGGAACTTTCCTTAATATCGACACCAAGCCAGTTAATTCCGGTGACGTTGAAATTAAGTCCCGGAAACATCTTTTCACGTTGCAATCTTATCATTTCAAACCTCCTGTTTTAAAGTTTTTCTCAATTCCATAATTACTATAAACAAATGACGTGCCAAACAGAATTATCTTACCATAAGCTATTACACATAAGGCAGTTATAATTATATATTTGAGTTTTGAAAATTAAGATCCGCCGGAGCTATGTTAATATGGCAGTAGTTGATGCCGTAATGACGCTACTCTGCCATTATGGCTATTTTGTCGATTTTCCGCTTAAAATGATTTTGGCGGTATTGGAGTTTAATTCTTTATTAAATAACTGTTTATCTGTATCCTGCCGGGAGTACTCGTCGAGTTTTTCCTTGGAGATACTGTCACCGATCCTGGTGAGGGCCTTGATTATCGCTATTCTGATCTGCTCGCTGTCTTTCTTTGATATGTCGTATTCGGAAAAATAAGAATCGTCCTCGAATATATCTATCAACCTGTCTCTGGCCTGCGTTCCGCCGATTCTACCGATAGCGGCGATGGCATTAATACGGCAGTCGGACTGGGTCAGGAATATATTCATAAGACGGGGTATCATATCGGGATGGCCGGTGAGACCCATGGCTATAACGGCCGCTTTACGAATTTCCGCGTTATCATCCGAAGCCAATTTTTCGAGCAATTTCCCTGAGTTTTCGACAGGCATATCCTCAAGTGTTTTTACTATTTCGATTTTCAATCTGGAATCGGACCAGTTGGTCATTATTTCGATATAAGGAAAAGACTCTTCGGCTTTTATCTCTTTAATGACCCTGAGGATATTTCTAAAGAAATACCATTGCTCGTCCTCGAGTTGTTTACCATCGTATTTCTCAACCTGTTCGCCGAGTATTTGAGATAGTATATCAGCCGAGTCTTTTTTCATGCTGACCAGAAGTTTGATGGCCCGCGATCTCATATTGATATCAGGATGAGTGATTCTCTCGGCCAGCAGCTTGATTATCCTCCTTCCGCCGAGATTGCTGAAAGCGTCGAAAAAACCATTGGTTTCCTCAGACCAGCCTTTTTCAAGCAATGTCGAAAAGGTGTCGGACAACAGCCCCGATTCGGCGATCTCGGTAATTTTTTCGGCCGCCAGATTTCTTTTATTATCCGGATAGGAATTATCGTCTCTTATGCCCTTCAAAGTCCTGGCCAGGAATTTAAGTTCTTGCCAGAATCCCTTTTTCAGGCTCTGCCATGCCAATTCGGCGGCGAGTTCTATCGGCTCCAAGGTATCCGAGGGCGTAAGGGAAAGTCTGACCACCTCTCTGCAAAGGTAATTGAAATCCCCTCTAAATCCTCCCTTTGATAAAACCTCGCCCGCTGTGGAAACAAGATGAAGCCCCTTCTGACGCAGTTCGTTTGTGGGGCTGTCTAACGATTTCAAGAGCTGGTCTATTAAATCGACGAGGTAGTTTTTATGGTCCGATGCCGCCAGCTTGAAGATCGTCTTCTTCAGCCCGGCGGTATCGACCTGCGAAGGATCCGAATACCGAAGCGTATTGACGATAATCTCGGATTCCTGGAATGTTCGCAATTTCAACACAGATGTCTTATCGAAGATCTGTTCGATGATCATATTGGGGGCGCCGACATTTTTAAATAACTCATAGATGTCCGATAATATTTTATCATCCTTGTATTTGGAGAGAAAATCCGAGAACAGCGCCTGAAGACCTTTAAGCGATTCCGCCGGAATAATGTCATCCAGCCAATTCGTCGAGTAGACGGCGTCCTCAAGAAGTTGTTTCCCCCGTTCCGGCCCGATATCGTATAGGGCGTCTTTGAAATATCTGGATACGAAACCGAGGCGGAAATCGACTTTTATCCATTTTAAAACATCATCGTCGTTTTTGATCCGTCCCATATAATGCGCTGAAATGGCGCCCGGCCGTTTAATGATCACATTCCTCAATCTTCGATTTAACGAAAACTGCTGAGCGTCCCCGGCGATCCCGGCCTGATCGAAATTAAACAATCTTTGCGGATTTTCTATATTTACTTCAATGGAATCGACATTTTTCGATTTGAGTACTCTGGCAACGTTATCGTCATAGGGTCCCGGTTTTGATGTCAGAAGCACCAGTATTTGATAGAGATCGCCGATATTTAAGCGGGAACAGAAACTGACATTGGACAATTTGTGCTTTTTAAGATCCATTATCAGTCCGGAGACATAGATTGTATCCTCTAAGCAGATCCCCTCGGCCATGAGCATATTGTTAAACAGTTCTATTGTGAAGCTGTGTTTGAAAGCGAATACCTTGTTTAACGCGTCAAGCGGTTTTTTCAAGGTATCCTGCGAAACCGGATGCCCCAGTGGATACATGGACAGACGTCGAGAACTTCCGTAAAGATCGCGCAATACCTCGAGGCTGAGCTTTTTAAAATCCACTACTTTCCTCCCCCGTAAGCTGAAAACAGTAGAGGTTGTTATCCTCGGAGGCTATAAAAACACGGTTACCGCAGACTACCGGCCGGACGGTAATCATGCCATCGGTCTCATAAGCGAGGATTATTTTTCCTGAAGCCTTATCAATAAAATAGGCCTTATGATCAAGCCCGACAAACACCACAAATCTATCTATTAAAACCGGGTTTGTTTTTATCGGCCCCCCGGCCTCGAGTTTCCAATCGATATCCCCGCTATCGTAATCAAGCCTTATCATAAATCGATTATTGGTTCCCAGATATATGCCGGAACCGTCGCATGCCAGCCCGCCGAAAACCGGGGAACGCAGATCAGTCATCCAGACAAGCTCGCCGTTTCTCATTTCGATTCGCGCCACCATTCCGTCGATTGTCGAGAAAAAAAGTTGATCCTCGAATATGACCGGGTCTCCCTTAATTCTCGCGCCGGCGTCGAAGCTCCATTTTCTTTCGCCCCGTTCGAGGTCGAAGCACTCGATCAGGCCATTATCGGCGAATATCGCGACACCGAGGGAACAAACCTCCGAAACGGTGAAATCGACGTTGTTTAATTTTCTATCCCAGATTCTTTTACCTTCGAAAATATCGAAACAACGCAAATATCTCAGGCCGTCGATCCATAGCAATCTATTTTTATAGACTGATGGATTTACGCTGGACCCCTCAAGTTCGGCTTCCCACAGAACTTCTTTATTTAGCCAATTTAGAACCAAAAGTCGTTTTCCGCCCGTATTTAAAACCGTCAGCGTATCCGCTGTAACGATCGAGTTAATTATAGGCTCCCTGAATCTTATTTCGGCATATTGAGAGCCGTTATTAGCGGAAACTATCCGCAGTTTATTCTCCGGCAGTGGAAGTAATATAGCTCCCAGGGAAATCCCGGGATCAGGATCCACCGAGTCCTTCAGATCCTTTTTCCATATAAGCTTCGGGGAAAGGTTAATACCATTTCCGACGGCCGCCGATCCGGTTGAACACGGATCGGCCTGACCTCGGATATATACAGGTTCCGGCGGACTACAGGATAAAAGGCACAAGCCCGCGGCCGCTATTTTCATCGAAAGCTTTGTTAAAAATTCCACCCGAAAAAGAAATCAAAGTCGTAATTGTTTGTCACCGATTTAAAGTCGGTTTTTCTCGCGAAATCAAATCTCAATACGGTAACATAACCCAAAGAGACCCTGAATCCAAACCCAAAACTTCCCACAAGGCCCTGAGATCCGTAATCCGGACCTGCCGGGCTCGACTTGAAATCCTCCCAGGAATTGCCGACATCGAAAAATAACGCTCCTCGAATGGCCTGGAACCTCATATTCCCGATAGGGAAGCTGATCAAAAGGTCATTGACCAGCGGGAATCGAATTTCGTTATTAACCAATAAGAGGTTGTTGGCGTAGAATTCTCTTCTCTGATATCCACGCAAAGACCAACTTCCCCCGAGGTAATATCTTTGTTTATCCTGACCAACGGATTTCATATACAAAAACCGGGTGGCGAAAGCGGAAGCCTTGCCAAGCCGGAAATAACGCCTGAAATCGAAATTGTAGGTGCCGTTGAAATATTTCAGGTCTTCGAGGTTTAGGGACTGAGACATACTTATGTTCAATCGGGTACCGTCAATCGGCCCGGTGGGATCCCATAAGGAAGTATCTTTGATATAGGAAAGCGTCAGCATCGATGTCGCCGCCTTAAGAGTCTTACCGGCGATAATAGCGGTGTTCTTTTCCAGACCTCGCAAATACAGAGAACTTTCGAATCTTCTGTAGCGGGAAATAGGATAACTGGCGTAAAGGAATCCGCCGTACGTTCGCTCTCCGATATAACCATAGTATCTCTCGGAATACTCGTTGTAAAAATGAAATAATCCTCCGCCGTAGTTCATTCGATGGGTTTTATTGATATAGGTAACGCCGGCGTTTATGCTCCTGATAAAATCCTCTCTGGTATCGGCGGTATTATAGAGGAGAAAATAGTACTGGTGATTTCCGAGCATGTCTGTTAACGCGAACTGCAAGCCGCCCATGGCCCCCACAATGGGATCGTAGGCGACCGCCGATTGGGAAATATCGAAAGAAAATCTGGTTTTATATTTAACCGATCCCTCGGAAAGCTCCCCTGTCAGCTTGGGAATGTCCCATGTATTCGTGACAGATTCTGATTTATCTATGGTATGCTCGCTGACGGTAAGAGGCGTTTGCGGTAAATCCATTTTATACAGATGGAACCCGAAATTTTGATAGGCCGTGAAAACCACGGTGGAATCGTAATTCGCCAGAACCGGATCGAACATCCCGGTAACGAAATTGGTCATTTGAAGCGTACGGCGATGGCCGTTGGTGACACCGTCGAGAACGTACAGGTTCATCGAACCGGCGCGATCGGAGGTGAAAATTATCCTATCGCCCGACCTGGTAAAGCGAGGCGATTCATCGATTTGATTGCCGTATGATAATCGGCTTAATTCGCCCGATTCGAGATTATAGAGGTACAGATTTCTGGAGCCGTCTTTACCGCTCAATCCCCGATCCGACGAAAACGCTATCAGATCATCGGTAAAGGAGAACGACGGCGTCCGGTCGACATAGATATCGTCGGTTATCTGAGTGAGGTTATCGTCATCCATGTCATAAAGATAAAGATCGGAGCGGCCGCTTTTGGTGACGCCCTCGAACACGATCCTGGTACCATCGGACGACCAGGAAGGCGACGATATCGCTATGAGGGATTCGAATTTTATTTTTCGGACCACCTTGCCCCTTCTGGTGTCGTAAATATTCAAAGCGTCGGTTCCCTGGCTTTTCGACGCGAAGGCGATCAAACCGTTTATATTACCGTCAAGCCCCGAATCTATAAAGTGTAAAGATTCGTGCTGCTCGGATCTTCCTCCCTTAACCAGGGTTTTATACTTCTTCTTTTCACCATCGAGAGGCATCTCGGCGATACTGGAATAGCCCAATCGATAAGTTTTGAAGGCTATATATTCCTCGCGGCCTTTCTTGGAATCCCTTGTGAAAATCGCCGGTTTTACATTATACCCATCCACGGTTAATTTCTCGGCGACCCTATCGGGAAGCTCCTGATTCTCGATATAGGGATAGTATCTTTTGCGAAGCCAGTATTCCCATTCAGAGCCAAGCTCCTTTAACGATTTACCATAGGTAATCCTGATGATCTCCGAGAAAGTTTTCCCCTTCCACCAGCTATCGAAGAGGTCAGCGAGCTTATCGTCTCCGTAGGTTTCTCCCATGTAATTTAAAATAGACTGGCCGACTTTATACATCAGAAAACTGCCTGAAATCGAATAAAGGTTTTCTATGGGGATAATCTGTCCTGAAATGGTCATATCCCTCATGAACATATCGGCTTCGCTGTCCCATCCTCTGGACCAGTATTCCGCGAGACCCTCGGTGAACCACAGGGGTGGATGAGGTATGTTATTTTTCCTGTGGGTTTTGGCGACATAAGCTATTTTCCGCATCGAGAAGACATGAACTATTTCGTGACGTACTACATGAGCGAAATCGGAGTAAGAGCCGTTAAATGGAATAACCACCCTCTGCTTGAAAAACTCCGTAAAACCGGCCACGTTTTCCGGCAGGATACCGGGTATTATATTTGTCTGCTCGAAAAACACAGGAGAACTATAGACGATGAACGGGATTTTCTTATCTATCGTATGATTAAATTTCTCCTGCAAATACCGATAGGAATCTTCGGCCAGTTGAGCGGCGGCCTCGGCGATATCCTTTTCCTCGGGATAGAAATATATATTGAAATGCTCGGTGTTTATGACCTGCCAGTCAAATTGCGAGTATTGGATTTTGTTTTGTCCAAAATAATACTGGGCTTGCGCTGTAACCGTTAAGATTAAACAAAACGGAATCGCCGTCGAAATCACCTTACGAAGCCTCATAACACTCCCCTGTCATTAAAGGTTAACAGTTTCACAATGAAACCTGTTCCCTGTCTCTTTTGAAGGCACAAAAGAGGCTCGTAAGATATTGTTTTTTCCCCGCGATCTAAAGGTAATCATAAAAGAAAATAAGTCAATATGCAAAATTTGAACAGTTGCGTAAGTCTCCCTATCTATTCCGGTTAACCAGCCATTTTTTCTTTTTTCCCACCCTTGCCGATCATATAAAGGATGATTATCGAGATCTCATACAGTAGATATAATGGCATCCCCATCATCGCCATCGAGAAAATATCCGGAGGGGTTACGATTGCCGCTATAGCGGTTATGGCCACTATGGCGTAGCGCCGTCCTTTGCCAAGCATCTTACCGTTGATCAGCCCCATTTTGCCCAAAAATAGCGAGACTATAGGAAGCTGGAATACTATTCCATAGGATAAGGTAGTCCACATTACGAAATTCAGATATTCGTTTACGGTTAAGACAGGCTCGATATTTTCGGGGGCGATTCCTATGAGGAACTTAATGGTAAAAGGCAGCACCCAGATAAAACAGATCGCCGCGCCGATTAAGAACAATATCGAGGAGACGAATACTATGGGGATAACTACCTTTTTTTCCGAGTGATACAGGCCGGGCACGACAAACCGCCATATCTGGTAGATGGTTATCGGTATCGAGACGAATATTCCGACGAGGATGGAAAGCTTGATTCTAACCGTAAATCCCTCTCCCACTTTCAGGAAGTTGAGATTGATACTGCCATCGGGGATCGCCTTTTCCAATGGATACCGCAGCCAGACGAAAAGATAATCCGATACGGTGTAGCAGGCGATTGACGTCAACAATAAGGCCGCGAGTATCTTGATAATGCGCCAGCGAAGTTCCTCGAGGTGTTCTAAAAAGGGCATTTCGCCGCCATTATTGCCGATCAATCGATTCCTCCTCGGAGAGATTTTCGACCTCTCGGGTGAATTCGGCGACATCGGTGAATTTCCTGTATACCGACGCGAATCGTATATAGGCGACCTCATCGAGTTCTCGAAGCCGTTTCATGACAAGAGTGCCCAATTCTGATGATGAAATCTCGGATTTATTGGAAATCGATTCAATAATCTCGTCGGCGGATTTCTCCACGCGTTTGCGGGAAACCGGCCTCTTACGCAAAGCAATCCTTATAGACGCTATTAGTTTGTCTCTCTTGAACGGTTCGTAACGTCCGCTGGATTTGACTACTTGCAACGAACTTGGCAACGCTTTAATAGAGGTAACGAATTCGTCCTTATCGGAAAAACGTTTGTGGATCGACGCGTATCGCACGTAAGCGACCTCGTCGAGTTTTAAAAGTTCATTCAGCACATATTCGCTGATCCGGTCGCTGGTTATCTCTCCGCTTACTTCGTTTTTTATCGTTGTCGTAATATCGGTTACTACCGCGCGCATCCTTTCAGGAGAAACCGGCCGATTTTTTAAAACCAGACCTAAGCTCGACATAATTTTCTTGCTGTCGAACTGCTCACGTCTGCCGTCGGTTTTTACGACGACCGGCCCCGGAACCTCTACCTGCTCGTATGTAGTATAGCGGTTACCGCAGGAAAAGCATTCCCGCCGCCGCCTGGTAGCTCTGCCGTCGGCCGCGGGGCGTGAATCTATTACTTTATCGCCATCGAAATTGCAGGATGGACAGATCAATTAGCTACCCTCACTTTATCACCGACAGAGACGGCGAAATGGCTTTCGGCGCGCCCCTGATTTACACCGATTTCAAGATATCCCAAACTGCCGATATACGCAAGGGGCTTTCCGACCGGGACATCGGAATACGTATTCACCGGCTTCATCGGCTCGTACTCCATCAGAAGAATAACGGCATCTTTGCCGATCATGCTCCGGGATATATTAGTGATAAGATTACCGAATTTGTCAATATCGATTATTTCACCATCGATTCCAATATCAGTTTTAGTCGGAGGAGGGAACTCGATTATTTCCGGCGAAATTACCTGTTCTCCAAGATCGCCGGGCGATTTCCCGGTGGCAAGCAGCGCCGCTGCCGGGGCGAAAATATCGCGGCCGTGGAATGTGGAGAAGATATTACCCTGGCGGACTTTCTCAGGCTCGATCGCCCACCATTTCGAATCTGGATTATCGTCGATGATACGGCTGAAGAGCCCGTTATCCGGCCCGACGAAAAAGTATTTTCCATCGTTGCCGATTAGGGCCAACCTATCCGAACCGACGGTGGGATCGACAACTACAAGGTGTATCGTCTCGACCGGATAGTACGAATAATATCTGCTCAGAACGATTGACGATTTCATGATATTATCGAGATCGTGGGCGACATCGATCAATTCAACGTCGGGAGCGATGGATCTGATAACTCCCTTCATCGCGGCGACGTAACCGTCAATAGTGCCGAAATCGGTGGCGATAGTTATAATACCCATCTACAGCTTAATCAGGTTTAGGCCTGTCAGATCATCGGGGCCGCGGTTGATTTCTTTTCCGCCGGGGATGATATAGAATTCCCCGGTTATGGCCACGACCGCGCTGAAAAGATGGCCGCCGTAGACATTGAAATGAATATCGGAGATGACAGCGTGGCAGTGAAGGATCGTATCGCCGTCTTTTCTGGCGAAATTACCCGTTAGACTCAACAACTCGTAGATACCGTCGAACTCTTTGCGGATATACTCTTTTTTGGCAAGGTCGAAATAGCCCAATACGACTTCCTTGACCGCCCCGATTCCCGTAACGGTCCCGGAGTGGATACCGTTTTCAGCGGCGAATTCGGTGAGAATCGAGAATATCTCGTCCCTCATGTCGCATCGGACTATATAACCGTCGGAGATTTTCATGCTATCCATAAGTTCTCAACCCCCTTCCCGGCATTCGGAGCGTACCCAGGCGGCGTAATCGTCGGATACAACCTCCGCCTTCATAGCGATTATCTCGGGGCAATTATAAGAGTGATTTCCTTTAATAAACTTTTCTATATCGTCGAAACGAGATCTGACCGATTTGATTATCATGAGCCGTTCGGTCTGATTTTCGGTTTTGCCTTCCCAGCGGAACACCGAATCGACTGTCGTAATATTCACACACGCCGCCAGACGGCTCGAAATCAAGCCCTCGGAGAGCTTCTTTGCTTCCTCATCGGAGCCGCAGGTTACGAATATGATGATCAGATCGTCTTTTTTCGATTCCGATGCCATTTAGCCTTCCCCTTCGGGTGGCATGCTTTCATCGACCGAAGGTCGATGTTAGCATGTTTCCCGGTAGTTTGCCTGAGATTCATTTTTCCCAATTCAGCAAAATTTCCTATTTGGTTATTAGCTTTGAATTAAACATGGCCAAGCTACATGCTTACTCCGACATAAAGTCGGAGAAAGCATGCCACCCATTCGTTGCCTATTTCTTCACCTCGCGGCCGATTATCCTCTCCACGTCGGCGACCTTGCCCTTGAGCCGCCCTTTCGCCCCGGCCCTATCGTCGATAGTGATCCTGGTATAGACCCGTACGGAGTTTTCGCGAAGTTTATCGTGGCAGGTCTTTATCAAACTCATCACCTCGTCCCAATCGCCCTCCACGAGAGTGCCCATGGCAGTGGTCTGGTAATCGAGGCCTGATTTGTCGATCAGATCGATCGCCCCGGCTACGTCCTTGCCCAACGCGGAGCCTTTATCTATGGGAAAAGTTGAAAACATCGCCAGCATACTCTAAGCCCTCCTTTCAGACTTCGTTCCGGGGTCTTTCCAAGACCCCGGCTACAAAGAGCGTAATACTGGATGGAATAATAATAAAGGATGGGTGTTTGCGCAAGGGGTGATGAGATTGTAAGGAAGGACAAGTAGGCGGTCGGTTTATCCGGCCGCATCATGTTGGGGGATAAACCCCCAACCTACGACTTGTTCCGGTGCGTAAGAACGGAAGGAAGGGGATGTTGCGGACCGTAAATTCTTAATTACTATACTAGATGCTCTTTCTTGTTCGGTCAGGTCGTAGTTCCGTGCGGTTTACGGAACGTGACCTGACCGTCATTTGAGCAGTCGGATCACGCTACACTACGATCCGACGGAACGAACTATCAAGCTATTCTGGTTGCGGCAGGATGGATGCGCTGCCGTTACCCGGAAGACATCCTGATGCTCTAAGCGTCAGGATGCCGCTCTTCAATAGTTTCAAAGTGTCAGGATGTCGCTTCACTCCATCCTGACACATCAATCTAATATTCTACGACCACAATTCTTTATACAACGGAAACCGCTCGCAGAGCGCACGGACTTCCTCACGGACAGCCGGCATCACGGTCTCGTCGTTGCGGCCCTCGATCACCCGGGCAAACATGTCTCCGATCTGTTTCATCTCCTCGGCTCCCATGCCGCGGGTGGTCACCGCCGGGGTACCAATCCTTATCCCCGACGCTATAAACGGTTTGCGATCATCGAACGGCACCGTGTTTTTGTTGACCGTTATCCCAGCCTCCTCCAATACTTTTTCAATCTTCCTGCCGGAAAACTTCAATCCCAAAAACGAGACCAGCATCAGATGCGTATCGGTGCCGCCGGAGACGAGTCTTAAGCCCTTGCCAAGTAAAGTATCCGCAAGTGTTTTGGCATTTTCTACTATCTTCTTTTGATATTCATTGAATTCCGGTTTCAAAGCTTCTTTAAAAGCCACGGCCTTGGCCGCGATAATATGCATGAGCGGCCCGCCTTGCAAACCGGGCATCACCTCTCTATCGAGATCGGCGGCGTACTGTTCCTTGCACATGACCAGCCCGCCACGAGGCCCCCGAAGAGTCTTATGCGTGGTAGTGGTCACGAAATCGGCGTACGGGACCGGCGACGGATGCAAGCCGGCCACGATAAGCCCGGCGATATGCGCGATATCGACCATCATGTATGCGCCAACCTGGTCGCAAACATGACGGAACTTCTCGAAATCGAGAATCCGGGGGTATGCCGACGCGCCGGCGATGATCAATTTCGGTTTAACATCTTTAGCCTGCGCTAAGAGAACGTCGAAATCTATGACCTCGGTTTCTTTATCGACGACATACGGTACGACATTGTAAAGCTTGCCGGAAAAGTTGATAGGAAGGCCGTGAGTCAGGTGACCCCCGCAGGATAAATCCAATCCCATAATTGTATCGCCCGGCTTTAAAAGGCAGGAATAGACCGCCATATTCGCCTGGGAGCCGGAATGCGGTTGCACATTGACATGCTCACAATCGAAAAGCTCTTTAGCGCGGTCCCTGGCGAGATTCTCGGCAACGTCCACGTAGGCACAGCCGCCGTAATACCGCTTACCCGGATACCCCTCGGCATATTTGTTGGTCATGACGCAGCTCATCGCCTCCATGACCGGATACGATACGAAATTTTCCGAGGCGATCATCTCGAGGCCGTCATGCTGACGTCCCAGCTCGTTTTTTATAGCCTCGAATATCTCCGGATCGGCATCGTTAAGATATTTAAACATCACCTATCCTCGCGATTTATAATTTTATCCACCCGCCGTAGGTGCCGTCCGCCCTCGAAAGATGTGGCCAGAAATTTCTCAACTATCTCCTTTACCAATTCCGACGGTGTGTATTTGCCTGATAGGACTAAAACGTTGGCGTTATTATGCGCCCGGGTCAGTTCGGCCATTTCGGTATCGATCGCTATACCGGCCCTGATACCCTTAACCTTATTGGCGGCGATAGCCATGCCGTTGCCGGTCCAACATACCAGGACGGCGTAATCGGCTTTCCCCGCGGCCACCTCCTCGGCGGCCTTTATTCCATAATCGGGATAATCGGCGCTTTCCTCCGAGAAGGTACCGAAATCGGTAACCTCGATACCCTTTTTGAGGAGATCCGATTTAACCCGATTTTTAAAATCGAGTCCTCTGTGATCCGCTCCTAAGGCGATTTTCATTTTACGTAGGTTAACCACTTGAATTTATCGTATTTGCTGTCCTCGAATATGGAGAAAAAGGCTTTCTGAAGCTTTTCGGTGATCGGGCCTCTTTTCCCCGCCCCTATCTTGATACCATCGATAGAGCGGATGGGAGTAACTTCCGCCGCGGAACCTGTGAAAAATACCTCGTCGGCGATATACAGCGCCTCACGCGGTATCTCCTCTTCTATAATTTTGATCCCCATATCAAGGGCCTGTAAAATAACCGTATTTCTGGTAATTCCGGGCAGTATGGACGATCCAAAAGACGGGGTGATCAATGTCCCATCGCGAACGATGAAAATATTTTCTCCTGAACCCTCGGATACATGTCCAAAAACATCAAGCGCGATACCCTCGATATAGCCATGCGCATGGGCTTCCAGCCGTATAAGCTGGCTGTTCATGTAGTTGGCCGAAGATTTTGCCATGGCCGGCATCGTGCCGGGGGCATTACGCCGCCACGACGATACGCCGACATCGACACCCTGCTCCAACGCTTCCGGACCCAAGTATTTGCCCCATGGCCAGACAGCGATGGAAAGGTCGATGGGGATGCCGGCGGGATCGACACCGAGATGGCTGTAACCGCGATACACCAGCGGGCGTATATAGCAGGCGTCGAGCTTGTTAATCTTTATAAGATCGATTATGGCTTTGTTGATCTCGTCTCTCGTAAAGGGAATTTCCATTCTGTAGATTTTGCAGGAATCGAACATCCGGTCGGTATGGTCCTCCAGCCGGAAAATCGCCGGTCCCTTGGGGGTCTTGTAGCATCGGATCCCCTCGAAAATCCCCGATCCATAATGCAGAACATGAGAAAGGACGTGTACCTTGGCGTCGTCCCAATCGACCATCTTACCGTTCATCCATATTTTATCTGTCTTCTGGAAAGCCATTACTCCTCCGTATCATCAAAAAATCCCCACCTTCAAGTATTAGTCCGACGGGAATATACGAATTGGCGATAGGGATTTCAAGCGGATTTGAATACAGGAGAAAATGTCGGTAAAGACGTTTCTCAGCTCAGAAATTTAAAACTTATTAACACGGGAAATATAACACTTTGTTTACCGAATATAACCCCTACTCAACCATATCCTGGATCAATTCCTGCAAATAATCGGCGTGTTTGCGGGAGACCGCGTTGATCTCATCGGTCGTGACGATCTTTTCTGAGAGTTTTGTCAGCCGGTTGAAACCCTCGGCTTTCTCTATATCGAAATTTCCTTTTAGAAACTCACTTGTATCGTCGGCCCAATTATTGAACATCCTGATCGTTTCCGCGGCCTCATCATCGGTGTACCCGCTTACTATACCGGTTAATTTCACCACGCTGTCGGTGACCTTCATGGTTAGATTTAGCCTTCTGATTCCTTCTCTCATATATCCTCCTATTTGAATTATTATCGGCAATAAGTATGGCGCATAGAGCCTGCCTGATAAAATAGACTAAATCTCTATCAGATGAGCATTTCCTTTTCAATCCGAATTACAATCCCGTTAAAAAATTCAATAATGCCATTTTGGTCGATATTTGGGAACGCGTTCGCGTATTTTTTCAATCGCGAACGAAAATCGTAGTTGACAATTATTGTCAAAATATTATCTTGCGTTGTAAATCAGACTAATGAGGCTTTGGAATTTAGCGCGATGTTTTGGCGTATTTGAAGTATTTGGTGAATGCCATGGAATATCGCATTTTAAATTAGATCTGGAATCTAATGGAGGAATCGTAATGAGAAAACTTCCTATCTTGTTATTTCTTTTGATCTTACCCTCAATTGCCACGGCGCAGTTCAACGATCACGACGGGGAACTTCAGGCCACATGGTCACCGCCTGAGTACGGGAATACGCTCGATCATTATATATGGACATACGAGATAAATTCCGTAGCGGATTCGATTACCGGTCAATCCCCCGCCCAGGACACCGTGGAGAGTTCTGTAACGCTTGCAGATATAGGGGATTGGGCGATATTTTATATTCAGGCTGTTTCCGTCGTAAACGACACATCCGTTGTCGCGGTTTCAGATACCGCTTTTTATAATACGGAGACCGGCATAGGCCCTCCAGTGGGGGTGAACTGGATTCAAGGCCCGTAGCCTTCGGGCTGCAGGTTCACCCCAACCCAACAAATTCGGGCCTTACTTTGCGATGGCAAGTCGCTGACGCTGATTTTTATAGCGTCTCGATCTATGACATCCTTGGTAGAAAAGTAAAGTCTATCCGCCAGGAGAGGATGGATCTTGGAAATTATTACGAACATGTTAACAAGGGCTTGCCTTCGGGTATATATTTCGCGGTTGTTGATAAGCATGATGATCGCCGGATCGTTAAGTTTACAGTCCTCCGCTGAAGAAGGATTTGTTTTTCCCGATTCCGCCAGGGTTTCGTTCGCCTGGCAGATAGATTTCGATACAGTAACCGTAATTATCGAAAACCTCTCGCAGGATCCGTTAACCCAGTTCTTCATTTCTGACCATACGGATTCCGAGGCGGTTTTTATCGATTGTCGGATCGATGGTATCGAGGTCGACTCCCTGCCGACCGATCTGGAATTCGGAACGGTCTATCCCGACAAATTCACAACGCGCTGGATAATAGACGATTTCTCGCAAAGTTTGCTATTACGATATTATTCTGAATCCTATAGCGGCTTTAAGATGAACTGGAGCGCGGGGCATCCCTACCCCATTTTCGGGATTTTACCGGGCATCGGCCCGCCGGTTGGCCCCTGGTGGTGGGAGTAGGCAATCTATCGCTTTATTAAGTATCACAATCAATTATATATATTTAAATCAATGAATCAACTATTTATGTATCCCCGGCTCGGTCAGCTTTAGGAGGTCGAGGATCTCATCGAGTTTTTCGGGTTCAATCAGCTTCTCCTCGAGGAGGATATCTCGTACGCTTTTGTTCTCGGCATACGATCGTTTGGCCACCTCGGCCGCTTTCATATAGCCAATCACTGGATTCAACGCCGTAATTACCGCCGCTGAGGATTCCGCGTAGGCCTTGCATCGTTCAACATCCGCTTTGAGGCCGTCGATACAGAAACGGGTCAAAACGTCAACCACGTTGGTCAGGATGGTCATAGATTCCGGGAGCTTATACGCGATAAGCGGCATCATAACATTGAGATCGATCTGCCCCGCCTGTGCCGCCCAGAGGATAGACTCATCGTTGCCGATAACCGCGAAACAAGCCATGTTGGTCATCTCAGGGATAACCGGGTTGATCTTGCCCGGCATTATGGACGATCCCGGTTGACGGGACGGCAGAATCAGCTCCGCAAGCCCCGTTTTCGGGCCGGACGACAGCAACCTGAGATCGTTGGCGATACGGGATAAATCCTGGGCGAAATTGCGCAATGACGACGATACCCCGACAAACGGCGCCATCGACTGCATCGCCTCGAAATAGTTCTTGGCCGGTCTGATATCGAATCCGGTCTGTTTGGCCAGATTTTTGGCGACATTTTCGCGATATTCGGGATGGACGTTCAACCCTGTCCCAACGGCCGAGCCGCCGAACCCGATCTCGGAGAGTTCATCGACTGCTGAATCGATCCACTTGATATGACGTTCGACAGCGCGGGCATAGCCTGAAAATTCCTGCCCCAAACGGATCGGGACAGCGTCCTGAAGATGGGTTCGGGCTGATTTGATAATCGAATCGAACTCGGCTGATTTATCGTCAAACGACGCTTTCAGAGCTTCAAGCGATAATTTAAGAGGCGAGCGTAAGCGTATCGCCGCTATTCGGATCGCGGTCGGAATAAAATCGTTTGTCGATTGCGACATGTTGACCGTATCGTTGGGACGGATCGGTTCATAATCACCCTTTTTCCCGCCCAGGATTTCGTTGGCGCGGTTGGCGATCAATTCGTTACAGTTCATATGGTGGGACGTTCCCGCTCCCGCCTGAAAGATATCGACCACGAATTGATCCTGGAATTTGCCGTCGATAATCTCGTCGCAGGCCTGAATCATAGCTTGCGCATGAGCCTTTTCGATCAACCCCAGATCCCGGTTGGTCACGCATGCGGCTTTCTTTACCTGCGCCGACGCCCATATAAACGCTGGATGGGCTTTAATCCCGGAAATGGGGAAATTCTCAACGGCCCGTTGGGTTTGGGCACCCCAATAGGCGTTTTCGGGGACTTTGACATCGCCTAAGGAATCTTTCTCTATTCTGAAATGCAAAACATTCTCCTTAATCTCGTCCTTTTCATAATATTCTTAGGATAATTAGAAACTCTTTTCAATGAGAAAATGTTCTGTATATTTGTTGTCGACGGATTCCATCGACGAAAAAACAGTTCAAGAATATAGTTAAGAAAGGATTCGCGACGTCGCTAGGGTTGAAAAAACGCCCCGACTGGAAAGTCGGGGCTATTAGTGTTGTTAATAATTCGAAATCCCCTTAATAGCCGTGGCTTTCCAGTCACGGCACCTAAAATTGAATACCCCGCCAAGTAAATATACGGCTTTTTCAACAATCCTAAAGCTATGGGGTGTCGCTTAGCAAAGACAGTGGTCTTTGCAAGACTCCGGCTACGGAGCTTTTTTCATAGTTATATGAACCCAGAAATATCCCAGATTATTATTGAAATACATATATGGATCATATCTCTTTACATAACGATTAGGCACATTCAGATAATCATTGATGATGAAACATAAATATCCTGGTTCTTTAACGACTATTGTCTTTTCGCTGCCAATAAGTTGAAAAGAACCTGGCAGCGAAGATATAGATTTGGAAGCGCTTATCCCTGTCAACAATGCTCCCCAGTTTGCATCCGACTGTACTCGTAATTCTGCTCTTCCTTTTTCTTTCGGGTCAGTATAAAAAGAAGACACGTCGGTATTCGGGTCTCCATCGGGACCAATCCAGGTATGTTCCTGTACTTTCATCATTTCGAAGACATGCGATGAATCAAACAGAGATTCGGGTAAGGCCATTTTCGGATTTTCACTTCTTATTTCCCATTCGATTTCCTTTCTTATGGAAACGGACTTAATAATGTCTTCCAGCCTTAGGTTAATTTTCCCTGAAGCCTGGATTTTCAATTTATCGCCCGATGATACTTCAATTTGAGTATTTATAAGACCTTGCGGATGAACTAAAACAAAGAATTGGTACTCATCTTCCATATTGGGGGCTTCCAGCTTGATACTTGATTTAGATAACACAACTGACGTGAAGCCTCGTTTACTTAGAGAGGAAAAAACAACTGACATTCCAGCCCATATCGCAAGAATTACAAAAGAAAATAAAATTAATGTAAGGAGAATAAAACGATACAATCTAGTTCCATCCGATAATACGCTAGATAAGAGTCCAGAGAAAGATTCCATTTTTTCACTTGGCATATGGCTATCCTCGAATCTTTTTTGAAGTTAAAGAACGTATCCGGAGGACACAACTGGATGGACACCGCTTATGTACGCCAGAGCACCGGCAGATATGCCGTATGATGGTCGGAGTAGAATGCGCTTCGCGCAATCAGCCCCCCGTTTAGTTAGACGGTTAGGGTAAGGCATAACTGGTAAACTATTATCGTTTAAAATAGTATCGCTATTGCCTAATAATGTCAATTTAAATCAGTGATTTTCCAGAAATTTTTTTATCAGGCTATCAAGCTGCACAGCCAGGCCGCCGCGAATGCGCCGTAATTTCCAACCGCGTAACCGATTAAAGCCATGAGGACGCTTACCGGAACGAGTCTCTCGTCGTGGTAAGCCGCCACGATAGGAGCCGAGGCCGCACCCCCGATATTGGCCGCGCTCGATATGGCCGCCGTATGGATATCTACTTTAAATATCCTGGCGGCCATCAGAATAAAAGCCCCATGTATGAAAATCCAGATATAGGCGCCGATTACAAACGGTATCGCCTGCCCCGCCAGACCGGTAATCAGCATTTTTGCCCCCATCCGGGCGACAAATAAAAAGACTAAGGCCATGGCCAACTCATGGCTTCCGGGGATCTTTCGAGCTGGTGAGAACGACAGCCCCAGACCGATTGTGGTGACTATCAAGATTTTGTAAGTCCCGGGGGTAAGGATCGGCGGCAAGGGCGGGATTAATCGCGAAAGCGTAATGGCGATCGTAGCTACGCCGGTACCGATGGCGATCAGGTACAATAAATGACGCATGGCCGGTTTGCCTTTATCGATAATCAGATCGTTGGCGGCGGTTTTCATTTTCTCCAGCCGTTCCTCGGATACGCCTGTAAAACGATGGAACAGGCCGCCGAGGTTTTTCGCTTGAAGAAGCAATGGGAGCCAGACGAGATAGACGGCGTTATCGGCTATGACCGCCAGCCCGAACTGGGTTCCCGACGCTCCAAGTCCCTCGGAGACCGCGGCCATGTTGCCGGTTCCACCTATCCACGATCCCGCCAGAGTCCCGAACCCCTTCCAGGCGTCCGGCGCAAGCCATCCTTTGACAACCGCGTATCCTATCGGCGCGCCGACAATGACGCCAAGGGTGCCTATGAGCATCACGAAAACGCCTCGCCCCATCACCCTTATTGTAGCCCGCACATCGACATCGAGCAGGAGCAGGGTTAAGAAAACGGGCAGGAGATTCGCGCCCATCCAGTCGTAAAGTGGAGATTCGCCGGGAATAAGCCCGGTATTGGAAAAAACGGCAGGCATCACGTAAATGAAAATCAACGGAGGGATATAATTGAAAAAATTCCAACCGGTTTGCTTTTCGAGAAAGAACCAGAAGGCGGAATTGGCCGCCAGAACGAAAAGCACGCCGACGGAGGTCGTGATCAGAGCGTCATGCATCGAAAGCATTTATAATATCTTTCAGGATTATATTCAACTTATTAAATGTAATATCGGAAAGTCGTTATCCGCCCACCATCGCGGAATCCACGCCAACCGTATCACTTTCGATGCCGATCAGGGTTACGGAATACATTCCGCTTTCCAGATCATAGAGGATAGAGCATAAATCGAAGAAACAATCGCAACGGCAGAGATCGGCTGTGTCGGTTTCAGCGGCCAGAATATCGAAAGCATCGATTTCATACTCGACGACGTACCCCAGGCAACATTGATAATAAGCCTCGTTATGCAGAATATGAAGATCGTTGCCATGAACCTCCAGGACCAGATAACCGCTATTGGTCTCGGGAGGGGCATAAAGGATCGTTTGGCATTCTCCCCTGATCTCTTCGTGAATAATGCTCGCGTTGTTTTCGATTTTATCTTTGGAGCAGTTGAAAATGACAAAGGAGATAATGAAAATAGCCGGGTAAATGGTGGTTATCTTAAATTTCATGGCAATATCCCCTATTTTCATTTTGTCGTCATAATCTCAATAACATATACAATTCGATCTATTATTTATTCCCCGTATTATTTCAATAAGACCATTTTTATATTCTGAGACTTATCCCCCGATTTCAGACGAGTGAAATAGACTCCGGAGGGGAAATCATCAGCGTTCCAGTCGAGCGAATGCAATCCGGCCGGTTTGTAGCCATCGAACAGCACGTCCACACGCTGGCCGAGGAGGTCGAAGATCTCAATATGGACATCCGATGGCTCAGGAAGGCTGTAGTGAATCGTGGTGAAAGAGTTGAAGGGGTTGGGATGGTTTTGTAAAAGCGTCAGTCTTTCAGGAAGCAGATCGACAAAGTTATCGATCCCGATTGTCACCGAATCCCCGCCGCCGTAAGCCCCCATATCGCTGAGGATGGCCCCCAGCCCCCATGAGCAATCGAGCAGGCTGTCCAAGATAGCCGGACTGCCGGTGTCGATGCAGGGGGAATCGTAGGGGTCGCCGCATTCGGTTGACATAAGATGGAAATCGCCGTTCTCGGGGTCTCGGAAGAGGGGGTCGGTATCGATGTTGCCCTGGCCTCCCCAGCCGCCCTGGATGTCGCAGTAGCGGAATGATGGGCTGGACGAATCATCGAAATCGATCTCGGGGCTATAAGATGCGCTATCTCCCCAGAAGATGGTGTTTGTAATTACAGGATTAGAAACCAGCGCGCAAAAGATCCCACCGCCGGAAAGATCAGCCTTATTTCCAATGAAAGAACTGTTCATTATTACCGGGTTGCTCTCGTAGCAATAAATACCGCCGCCTATCCCCGGCTCAAAAGCGGATAATGCGCTGTTACCATGGAATACATTACTCATTACCGAAAGATCTGAGGAATAACAACTTAGTCCCCCGCCAAATCCGGCGAAGTTATTGTTAATCGTGTTTCGGGAGATTATAGCGCTGGAATTCGAACAGTTAATTCCACCACCGGATCCCCAAAATTCAAAACCCATAGCGAAATTTCCTATTATTTTATTGCCAAGGATTAGCGCGTTACCATCGCAACTGATTCCACCGCCGTTAACCGCCTGATTTCCTACGATGGAATTGTTTATTATCACCGGTGTAGAATCGCCATGACATTTTATTCCCCCTCCATAGCCGCCGAAAAACCACGTCGTATTCCCGGTGATTACGTTCTCGATTATGGTTGGACCCGCATTCCAGCAATAAATACCGGCGCCGTCCGGACTCAAATTCGATGTTATTAAGTTTTTGATTATATGGGGATTAGACATATGACAATATATTCCTCCACCATGCTCATTATAACCGTTTCGCACGGTAAACCCCATAAGAACCGCGGTGCTGTCTTCATCATTTTCGAACCTGATAACCGAGCCCGATGAATCCCCATCTATGACCGTCTCTTCAATATACGTCGTATCCTCCGTCATCAAATACATCGACGCCAGCACGATATTATGCCCGTTGAAATTGATGTTTTCCACATAGGTCCCCGGCTGGACCAGCACCGTGTCGCCGTCTATGCTCGAGTCGATCCCCTCCTGGATCGTGAGGAAGTCGGCGGGGATGTTGATGATGGCGGCGTAATTAACCGTATAGCCAGCAACCACCGCTATTATGGCAGATATTATAACCTTTTTCATGACGCCCTCCTGAGGTTACGGCATCGAAACTCAGTTTTCAGAATTAAATATATAACCATGTCTATGAATGTCAAGAGATTTAACGATACAAGGAGGGCGGTTTCGGGTATCCTTTCCCGACATTATTACGGGCGGGAAATCCCGCCAAAGGCAGGACTGCCCGCGCGAAAAAACATAATACTCTGGTATCCGAGCTCTGCTTGGTTACCTTATAGTTGGGCAGCATGTCGTTCGGTTACTAAGCAGGAGCTTAGTTCGTTGCGTCAGGATGGAGTCCGTCGGTTCGGACGACATCCTGATGCCTGGAGTATCAGGATGTCGCTTCGCTCCATCCTGACACAACAAATTTACGTGGTTGGCGTACGTCCTGAGGCTGTGCCAAAAGATGGTTTAAGCAGTCTTTGCGAGGAATGTTAGCGACGAAGCAATCTCCATAACTCAATAAATTGCTTCGTATTGCTCGCGATGGCAGGTTTGTGTTATTAGTTGAAAAAACCAATGTTTTTCACTTTTGGCACAACCCCTCCTCGTGCGCCAATCAGATAAGTAGGCAGACGGGGATCCCGCTATAGGCGGGACCTACCACATTTCGCGATCATAATAAATTATGACATGCAAGAGAAAAGGGCGAATATCAATTCGCCCCTACGATTGCCCATCAATCGCATTTCTTATCGTCGTCCGTGTCCACGGAACGTTGAGGTAATGACCCTCACGATTGAATCCCCATTTTGGGGAACAGGTAGCGGGTTAAGACGAGATAAGCTCCGATTATCAATAATATTTCAAAAAAATTCTGCATCGGGTTACTCCGTTTCCTTCTTATGCGAGTCACGGCTTGCCGTGACCGCAATTAATCGCCCGTTCGCGATCATAGCAATGCTATGACTCGCGGCTTACAATTTTCCAAAAGCTCTTAATCCACCTCTTTGAGTATCATACGAGATATAACCAGCCTTTGTATCTCAGAAGTTCCCTCGCCGATCTCGCAGAGTTTCACGTCGCGATGCATCCTCTCCACCGGGTATCTATCGCTGTAGCCCTCGGCGCCGAGTATTTTGATAGCGGCATAAGTCACTCTATTCCCGACCTCGGAGGCGTAAAGCTTGGCCATAGCCGATTCTTTGGAATAACGTCTCTTCCCCTCGTCCTTAAGACAGGCGGCATGATAGACCAGATGCCGCGCGGCCTGGATCTCGGTGGCCATATCGGCCAGTTTGAAACCGACCGCCTGGAAATCGCCTATCGATTTTCCGAACTGTTTGCGGTGTTTGGCGTATTTCACAGCGACATCGTAAGCCCCCTGCGCCAACCCCAAAGCCATGGCCGCGATTGATACCCGGCCGCCGTCGAGGGTCTTCATAAATTGCCTGAATCCCTCGCCTGTTTTACCAAGCAGGTCATCGTCAGGCACGATACAATCTTCGAAATGCAGGAATCGGGTATCCGATCCGCGCAAGCCGAGCTTGTTCTCCTTTTTGCCGGACGAAAACCCCTTCGCCCCGGCTTTGATTAAAAAGGATGATATCGAATGGGAAGCGGGTTCGTGTGATGTTCTCGCGGTGAAGATAAACGTCGACGCTATCCCGGCGCTGGTTATCCAGCATTTGGTGCCGTTGACCTTGAAACCGCCGTCGATCTTCTCGGCGAAGGTCTTGGTACCGCCGGCATCGGAACCGGCGTCAGGCTCGGTTAACCCGAACGCGGCCAATTGACCGCCGGTGGTTATTTCGGGCAGATATTTGTTTTTCTGCTCCTCGCTACCGAACACGTAAATAGGCCAGCAACCCAGGGAGTTATGAGCGGCGAGCGTTATGCCGGTTGAACCGCAGATCCGTGAGATCTCCTCCACGGCGATCATATACGACAATGTATCGATCTCGGTGCCGCCATATTTTTTATCGACCACCAGCCCCAGGAGTCCGAAATCGCATAGTTTTTGAACCAGATCCTGAGGAAAATATTGTTCACGGTCTATTTTTTGGGTGATGGGCTCTATTTCGGCCAAGCCGAATTCACGCACCTTCGCTCTATATTCTTCGTGCTTATCGTTAGTCCACATCTACTTTTTCCCCAGGTTTCTGAAAATCACCATCCGCTGCGCTTCCGACGTTCCCTCGTAGATTTCAGTCACCCGGGCGTCCCGGAAATACCGTTCAACCGGATACTCTTTTACATAGCCATAACCGCCATGAATCTGCAACGCTTCGTTGGCCACCCAGTTGGCTGTTTCCGACGCGAACAGTTTGGCCATGGAGATATATTTGGCGGCTTCCCTGCCGAGTTTATCCTTTTTCCAGGCGGCTGAATATGTCAGAAGACGAGCGGCCTCTATTTTCATAGCCATATCCGAAAGCTTGAACTGTATCGTCTGGAATTCGGCGATCGGCTGACCGAATTGATGACGTTCATGTGCGTATTTGTAGGCCTCCTCGAACGCCGCCTGCGATATTCCGACACCCTGCGCCGCCACTCCTAACCGACCGCCGTCGAGCAGCGACAAAGCGACTTTAAACCCGTGGTTTATCTCGCCGATCAGATTTTCTTTGGGAATCTGGCAATCGACAAAAGAAACTTCCCTTGTATCCGACGGTTTTATTCCCATCTTTTTCTCTTTGGCGCCGAGATTCAAACCCGGAGTCCCGGCATCAACGATGAAGCAGGAAATCCCTTTAGCTCCCGCCGTTTTGTCGGTTAACGCGAAAACGATGAATACTTTAGCCATCCCTGCCGATGTAATCCACGACTTGGTGCCGTTGAGGACGAACTTATCACCCTTCTCATCGGCTGTACATTTAAGCGAACCGGCGTCGGTGCCGGCTTCAGGCTCGGAGAGACAATACGAACCGAAAAGCTCGCCGGAGGCCATGCCGGGAAGATATTTATCTTTGAGATAATCGGAGCCCCAATCGTAAACCGCCCGGCAGCAGAGGGAATTATGCACCGAAAGCCCGATCATCACACCGGCGGAGCCGCGTCCGATCTCCTCCATAGCGCATACATAGGAAAGGGTATCTAATTCAAGCCCGCCGTATTTTTCGGGCAGGAGCATGCCGAAATACCCGAGTTCCCCGAGTTCTTTGTATATTTCAGGAGGGACAGCTTCGTCCTCATCCATTTTTTCGGCGATCGGCATCAGCTTCTTTTCAGCGAATTCCCGCGCCGCTTCCTGCATTAACAGTTGATCTTCACCCAACTCAAAATCCATCACACCACCTCGAAATTGTATTAAAAATTACTTATTGTAATCGTAAAATCCTCGTCCTGTTTTCCGTCCGAGATGCCCCGCCATGACCATCTTGTTCAAAAGCGGACAGGGGCGATACTTGGAATCGGCATAACCCTCGAAGAGAACATACATAATATTCAGGCAAACGTCCAGCCCGATAAAATCAGCCAGCGTCAGAGGGCCCATGGGATGATTCATGCCCAGTGTCATCACCTTATCGATATCTTCGGCCCTGGCGACACCCTCCATTAGACAGAACGCCGCCTCGTTGATCATGGGCATTAAGATCCGATTGGATATGAAACCGGGATAATCGTTGACCTCGACCGGCGTCTTGCCGATTTTAACGGAGAGATCATGGATAATCTTATAGGTTTCATCCGACGTCGCGTATCCTCTAATTATTTCCACTAATTTCATTATAGGAACCGGGTTCATAAAATGCATACCGATAAATTTATCCGGCCTGCTGGTATCGGCGGCCATGGCCGTAATTGGCAACGACGACGTATTCGATGCCAGAATAGTATGCGGCTCGCAGATCGAATCCAGCTTCGCGAAGATTTCTTCCTTGGCGTGCGAATCTTCGAATACGGCTTCAATTGCCAGATCGGCGATTTTGGCTTCCTCGATATTAAGGGTAGGTTTGATGCGACCCATAGTCGCGGAGATATCGCCTGCGGTTATGGCTCCTTTCTTCGCCTGACGTTCCAGATTCTTTTTAATTGCCGCGATCGCCTTGTCCAAATACTCCTGCTCTGTATCGACCAACAGGGTTTCGTAACCATTCTGGGCGAAAACGTGGGCGATACCGTTGCCCATAGTCCCCCCGCCAATTACCGCTACATGTTTTATTGCCATATTCCCTTCCATTTTACCTTGAATAGTTTATTCACTCTGAATCTGAAATTCTATTAGCTCCATTACCTCTGTCGCTCTTACCGTATCAATTACGTTGCCCAATTCATCCGTGATTTCCCTTGTGCCGTAATCGAATTCGTTGCGAATCAAACCGTCATCGGAATACCACCAATAGGAATCGAAATATTCATGGCCTGTATCGGGATCAATCAACCTTGTTCTTACGACATCGCATTTGACCGAAGTATCTCCCACAGCGACATATTCGATCCCCACCACGGTACTGTAAACATTGCCCATATCGGATTGATATGCAGTCCACGCTTTACTGCTCATCAAGGGAAGATCGAGCAAAACATAAGGCGGATTATAATAGACCGGCACTTCCTCACCCCAGGGGAAAATGGTGATCTGCCCGTACTCTTTCAGCTGACCATCAGCGATACAATACAAATGACGATTTACGTAGGGAGTCTGATCGATCGAATCGGCCCTCGCTGTGGAATCGTCGACCGCGATTAATTGATTGCCATCTATAACGGTATCGGGGCCGATTACATGGCGGATTATCGAGTACGATTCCGTATTGACAAGCGAGGAATCGATGATAGAGATCTCATAGTAATTTCGCTCATACACCCACCTGCTGTCGGTGGTTAGTGGAAATGTCGACGTACCGACATACTCGGAATCGGTACCTTTGTTCGAGCATCCTATTAGCATAAGGATGCCGATTAAGGTGATTAGGCTCTTTTTGTTCAAAATTCCCTCCCCGGATTAGCAGGCTCTCGTTTATTTGTCGGGTTTCTTCGTCACGTAAAACGTGACTCCTCGCAATGACCATATTTACATCATTTCAATCGCCAAGGCAACCGCGTTACCGCCGCCGAGACAGAGCGTGGCCATGCCGGTCTTGAGGCCGCGATCCTTCAACGCGTATATCAACGTTGTCAATATCCTCGCGCCTGACGCTCCGATCGGATGGCCGAGAGCGATGGCGCCGCCGTTGACATTTACTTTATTCCAATCCCAGCAAAGCTCGTTGCCGTCGGCAAGACATTGGGCGGCGAACGCCTCGTTGGCTTCGATAAGATCCCAGTGGTTGATATCGATATTCATCTTTTTCATGAGATTTCGCACGGCGTAGATAGGCGCGAAAAAGAGATCCCGGGGATCGGTTCCGGCGGCGGTGTAAGCGATGATTTTAGCCAACGGCTTATGTCCATGCTTTTCGGCATATTCCATCGACGATACCACGATCGCCGATGAGCCGTCGTTGAGGCCGGGCGCGTTGCCTGCTGTTATTATACCGTCCTTCTGGAACGCGGGTCTGAGTTTCGCCAACGATTCCGCTGTTGTAGCAGGACGGGGACACTCGTCGGTATCGAAAATAATCGGATCTTTCTTACGCTGGGGAATTTCTATCGGGAAAATCTCGTCTTTGAATTTTCCCGTTTCTACGGCTCTTCCTGCCTTTTGCTGAGAATTGGCGGCGTACTCGTCGAGCATTTGTCGGGTCAGTTTTGCTTTTTCGGCGGTATATTCGGCGGCGACACCCATGTGGTAATCGTTGAACGAATCCCAGAGACCGTCGGTGATCATAAGATCGACCAGTTGCTTATGCCCGAATTTCAAGCCGCCCTTCGCTCCATGCAGTGCATAAGGGGTGTTGGACATCGATTCCATCCCCCCGGCCACGAACAGGTGGCCGTCGCCCGCCTTGATAGCCTGGGCCGAAAGCATGACCGCTTTAAGCCCAGATCCGCAGACTTTGTTTATAGTCATCGCCGGCACTTTCGACGGTATCCCGCCGTGTATGGCCGCCTGACGCCCCGGCGCCTGGTTGGAGCCGCCCTGCACCACATGCCCCATTATTACCTCGTCGATATCGTTGGTATCGATACCGGCGCGTTTTACCGTTTCTTTTATTGCCAACGCCCCGAGCCGCGGGGCTGTAAACGATGACAGACCACCCAGAAAATTCCCAATCGCCGATCTGCACGCTGAAAGTATTACCGCTTCACCAGCCATCCTATTTCCTCCTTACACCAGAATTTATTTAGAATCAACGTCTATCTTTGCCGTAGGTCAGGAGCTGAAAGCTCCTGACTAAATCCTTAAAGAAACCACCTTGTGTCTTGTGTATGCTCAAACAATTCACTTATGGGAGGTATGTCCAGTGCAAATCTGGCCGTCTTCACTTTGGTCTTGAATTGTTTCTCAATCCCTGCAACCCTGCCATATTTTACAACTGAACCGCCAGGCCAGATATCATATTTTTCTTCTAAGTACCATCTAATAAGAAGAGATAAACTATGATTTATCCCATCAATATCAACTGGCTTAATTTTCTTTTTGCCAGTAGATGCGTGCGACAATTTTCCCCTCAGAACAACGAGTTTGCTCGCGGTCAATTTTCCGGCTTCAAATTTCTTCGAGAAACCAGTACTATCGATAAAATTCTGTAGCCGTTTTGTAGTAACTCTAGGATATTTTTTTGTTTTACTACATTTAGAACAGATTAATATGCCCCCGCAACCATGACTATCGCATCCTGCTTCAATAATCTCAGTTCCAACAAGTGCCTCTAAAGCAAGAAAAAGGCATCTAAATTTCTCTTGAGCGGATTCAGCTAAGACAGCCTGATTGAAAAAGCGTATGGCAAGAACCTGATCATCGGGTATAACCTTATATAGAAATTTTTTGTGAGCGTATATTCTATCCATGTTTAATTCATGAATACCCGGCATTTTTAAATCTCTAAAAAAGATATCCCGAACATCTTCTCCGGTTTGATCGTGAATAATGAATTCTAAATGCGAGATAATAATGTTTTCGCCGGTTAAAAATATGAGTCTATTATTGAAATCTTTCATTCTGGCCGAAATTGATTTATATGCCTCTTCTCTATTTGCCGCATTAACCACTATATGCGCTTTTTTGCCTTTGGAAATCCAATTCACGTTATCGTCAAAGTATAGAGTCAATTCCATATCTTTGAGCTTAAACTCGATAGGATCATTATAATATACTTCGTCAGCCTTGACCTGAAATTGTAAGAGAAATTCCATACTAAGCTACTCGCTTATAATCCAGTAAAGGCTTTGTGTAAAGACCAAATTTGTATTTCGCACCATAAAAACAGCCAAGCATTACTCTTTCTTCTTATACCTAGAGCGCCTTGATAAGATCGAACTAAGAAATGCAATAAAAGTGGAAGTACTAATCGTTATCATCATCACAAGATATATCCAATCTTTCGTTTGTTTAGAAACTTTATCAGGTTCAGAAACTTTCGCTTCCCGTTGGATAAATGTCATGCCCTTTTGGCGAGAATTGACCAAGATCTTTTGTCCACTAGCAGCGTCTAGTTTAAAATCGAAAGTAATAGACTCATCTACATTCAAATAATTAAACCGTAATTCTAAATTTGACTGATCTTTCGTAAGTTCAACCATGTCATTATCTTTCATCCCCAAAGGTAAAGACATTGAATATTCAAGTAAATTTGAACCTGGAAAAGAGAATTGTATAGGTATTTCCTGAATAGGCAAATCGCCGGTATTCCTAATTTCTACAAAAGAAATCATCAAATTTCCTATTTCCTTGCCGTCAAAAAACGCTTTAAAACCTTTTTTTAAATTTGAAATCGGTTGATTCCCAGATGGAAATGAAGGAGACAGCAGCGTATCTATTACAACTCGCTCGGGATAAACATATGCTGTAAGTTCCATATCTTTTTGTTGATAAATTGTTATAAAATAGCCCCCAATCAATCCTATAATGATCGGAACTACGATCCAGAGTAACTTTCCGAGAAATTTGTACATTTTTTTATTCCTCTTCCTCAAATGGCCGTGGAAACATTCAACCGATCTACAATTCCTTTCTATTCGTCGGGTTTCTCATTCGTTCACTCATTCGGAACCCGACCTACTTCTACTTCTCTACTTCTCCTGCCCTATCAAAAACAGCATGTCCCGGGACTTCTCGGCCCATTGGCCGGTCGATTCTTTTTCGAGATACTTCTCGAACCACTCTTTCGATTCGTCGTACTTTTTCTGCCCGTAATACATCTGCCCCAGCATGTATATCGCCTCGGGCATGGAGCCGACCCGGACGGCGTCTAAGAACTTGGATTCGGCATCCAGAGGATCGCCGAGATTCAAGGCCACCAATCCAAGGCCGTAATACCCGCGCGGGTAGGTGGCATCGACCGTGATAGCCATTAGGAAATATTTTTTAGCCATTTTGTAATTTTTGCGGGCGAGCCAGATAGTACCCATATTTTGATAAGTGCGGGGGTAAAGCACGTTAACCTCGCTTGCCCGCTCGTACCAGATGAGGGCATCGTCCATTTTCGCCTGCATATAATAAATATTTCCAATAGATTGGTAAGCGTCGACATTGGCCGGATTATAGACGATCGCCCCCTGGTAATAGAGGGCCGCGCTGTCAGCCTGGCCGATCTGCTGATAACAGACCGCTATCTCCTGGTAGGCATTGGTAAAATTTACTTTTTGCTTTAAGACCTTACGATAAAGCGGGATCGCTTTTTCCGGCTCGTTTTGTGTCATGAATTCATGCGCTTTGGTGTAATTTTTCAGATAAGCGTCCTCCGCAGGCGCGAACAGGCCGCAGGAGAGGATGATAAGCGCGGTCGGGAGCAAAACAATCTCGATTTGTGATTTTGTGATTTTTTTCATTTGCGCCGCCCAATCAATCGGGGTAAATCCCCCGGGTTACGAATATATGAATTAGTTTTGAGATAATCAAACCGATTTTCTTATCGTATTGAATCAACAGGTGTTACGCCTTTTTTAGGAGTGACAAAATCGACATTATATCCAATTTTATGATCATATACCCTATTTGTTTCATTATAGACAGCAATTAACCATTTATAGGTAAAAAAGTTGACTTTGTACCGCATAAATTTTAGATTAGACCCCGTTATGTGGGTTAATAGAAAATCTAAATTTCTGTCATTGCGAGTCTCTTCGAAGACGGGGCGAAGCAATCTAACCTTATTAGCTGAACTTAAGTTAGAGATTGCTTCGTCTCCGCCTGCGGCGGATCCTCGCAAAGACAATTTCAACATACCGTCAAGTTTAATGGAGAAGTTTCGTTTTCAATAGATGGATAAAGAAAGGACCTTCATGATAGGAATAATCGGTTATGGAGCATATATCCCGCGCAATCGGATCAAGGTCGAGGAGATCGCCAAGGTCTGGGGGGCTGACGCTCCCAGCTACAAGCGGGGATTGATGCTTCGCGAAAAATCGGTCCCATCGCCGGACCAGGATACAATCACGATGTCGGTCGAGGCGACCAAGAACGCCCTCAAGCGTGCCGGTATCGATCCAAGCGAGATCGGTGCCGTATATGTCGGCTCGGAATCACATCCTTACGCCGTCAAACCGTCGGGGACGACGCTGGCCGAGGCCATCGGGGCCACGCCGGATTGCCATTGCGCTGATTTCGAGTTCGCCTGCAAGGCCGGATCTGAGGGAATGTTCGTGGCCATGAGCCTGGTTAAAGCGGGCGAAATCAAGTACGGGCTCGCGATTGGCGCGGACACGTCGCAGGGCGCGCCCGGTGACGCGTTGGAATATTCGGCGTCGGCGGGAGCGGCGGCCTTTATTTTCGGCAAAGAAAACGTTATCGCCGAATCGCTATTCACCCACTCATGGATGACCGACACTCCGGATTTCTGGCGCCGCGAGCACCAGTTCTACCCCAGCCACGCCGGTAGATTCACCGGCGAACCGGCTTATTTCAGAACAATCAACGGATGCGCTAAGGCTCTTTTGGAGAAATCGGGCATGAAACCGTCCGATTTCGCCTTCGCCGTCTTCCATCAGCCTAACGGCAAATTCCCCATGACTGTCGGCAAGAAGCTCGGATTCACCGAGGAGCAGATGAACCAGGGCTGGCTCTGCCCCACTCTCGGCAACACCTATTCGGGAGCGTCGCCCATCGGATTAACAGCCATTCTCGACGTCGCCAAGCCGGGCGATAAGATCTTCATGGTCTCCTACGGCTCCGGCGCGGGCAGCGACGGTTTCGTCTGGCAGGTGACCGACAAGATTAAAGACGTTCAGAACAAAGCGGTACATACGAGGGCTATGCTCGATTCAGAAAACAGAAGATACATCGATTATGGCACTTATTCGAAATTCAGAGGCAAGATTAAACTTAGAGGAGAATAATCCGCCCCCGGTGGATTTTCAGATATTGGAGGAATTCATGAGAGATGTGGCAGTAATCGGGGTCGGGATGAACAAATGGGGCGAGATCTGGAAGGCCGCTATTCGCGATCTTTTGGCCGAAAGCGTCCTTCTGGCCCTCGATGACGCCGGGATAGATTCGGTGGAGGCGATGTATATCGGATGTATGTCATCAGGGCTTTTCGCCGGTCAGGAGCATCTTGGCTCCATGGGTCCCGATTATTCGGGGATGTGTCCTGTTCCCGGAATACGGGTCGAATCGGCCTGCGCGTCGGGCGGAGCGGCATTCAGGTCAGCGTATATGCATGTAGCGTCGGGGATGGCTGATATCGTCATGGCCGCCGGTGTTGAGAAGATGACCGATGTTGACGGCGGCGGGGCGACATTCGCGTTGGCCACCGCGGCTGATCAGGAATACGAAGTCTATAACGGAGTCACCTTCCCCGGTCTTTACGCGTTGATGGCCAATCATCATATGAACAAATACGGCACGACCCGCGATCAGCTCGCGCAGGTGGCGGTTAAGAATCATATTAACGGCTCGAAAAACCCGCTGGCGCAATTCAGGATGAAAGTATCTCTGGATCAGGTCAAGAACTCGGTAATGGTTTCCGATCCGTTGACATTATTGGATTGCTCGCCTATTACCGACGGTTCGGCGGCGGTAATATTGTGTTCGATGGAAAAAGCCAAAGAGATCACCAAAAAAAGAATGGTGAAAATCATCGGCTCGGGGCATGCGTCGGATACGATACAGCTTGCCCAACGCGACGATCTCTCCAGCCTGAAATCGACCGCTATCGCGGCCAAGCAGGCGTTGGATATGGCCGGTAAGAAGATCACCGATATCGATTTTGCCGAGGTGCACGATTGTTTCACCATTGCCGAAATCATGGTGATAGAGGCTCTCGGTATCGCCGAGAAAGGCAAAGGCGGGAAAGTGACAGTCGACGGTGTTACCGCGTTCGACGGCAAATTTCCGGTTAACGCCAGCGGCGGATTGAAATCGAAGGGTCATCCGGTCGGAGCGACAGGTGTCGCGCAGATTGTCGAGCTTACCAAGCAGATTCGCGGCGAGGCCGACGATGGCAGGCAGTTGAAGAAAGCGGATATCGGACTGGCGCAGAATATGGGTGGAAGCGGCGCCAGCAGTGTGGTCCATATATTGGAGGGAATGTAAAATGTCAGCGCCTAAATACTGGAGAGAGATTCCGCAGCGATACCGTTTCGAGGCGGCCAAATGCAAAAAATGCGGCAAGGTGTCGTTTCCTCCGAGGTTGATATGCCCGGCCTGCAAATCGAGGCAATTTGCACCCGCTAAGATCAACGATAAGGGAACGGTGGAGACATTTACCATAATCAGGATCGCCCCGACAGGGTTCACCGACGAGGCCCCCTATTCGGTTGGTATCGTTAATCTCGGTGATGATGTGAAAATATTGGCTCAGATCGCCGATTGCGAGCCGGAGAATCTGAAAATCGGGATGAAGGTCCGTTTGGAGTTCCGCAAGATTCAGCAGGAGGGTAACGCCGGAGTTATCAACTACGGATACAAGTGCGTTCCGGAGTAAGGAAAAGAATGATGTGTCAGGATGGATCCGCCGCGGCGGAGACATCCTGACACTCAAATGACAATGGGCGAAAACTGGAAAAATCATTACGTTGATTACGCTGTTCATCATTTCACGGGCACTGTGCACGGATGGCAACCCGCGCTTCTTTATCCCGATATTTTATCGATATTTGAGGAAGAATTTATCAGGATGACAAAAAGATGGAGCGTGGATATAATCGGCTTCGTGATAATGCCCGAACATTTTCATATGCTGTTGCAAAGCAATCATGGAAAAAATGTGATGAGGTTCATTCAAGGCGGACGTCGCTATATGTCAGGCCGAGTCCGAAAGTTTATTGAATCAAATAATAACTCATTCAGATCTTTCTGTTTTAGCAATGATATTGATTTGTCAGCATTCTATTCAAAAACGGGCGGTAAATCCGCTTTCAGATTTTGGAAAGAAAAACCTAGGGTTTTTCCGCTATCTAAGGAAGTTGATATTAAAAGGAAATTGGACTATATTCATAATAACCCTGTGAGGAGAGGATTGGTTAGGTCGCCTGGTGAATGGGAGTATTCTAGTTTTAGGTTTTATGCTAACGAACAACCGGTCAGGTTAATTTTAAGCCATAAGCGTCAGGATGTCGCTCCGCTCCATCCTGACGCATCCGGGCGGTCGAGATTAATATATTGATTGTTGTGTCAGGATGGATCCGCCGCGGCGAAGACATCCTGACACCAGAAAGACTTAACATGTTTCAGATTCAATCTAAGATCGATACCAAGAGTATCGAATACAAAGAGAATTCCGAGCATCACAAAAAAGAGGTCGCTCTTTTAAAAGAAAGGCTCGAGAAGATCAAAAAGGGCGGGCCTCCCAAAGCGATCGAGAAACATCTCAAGAGAGGCAAACTTCCCACTCGCGACAGGGTAAGGAAACTCTTCGATAAAAACAGTCCGTTTATGGAATTCTCCGCGTTAGCCGCTTACGATATGTACAAAAACGAAGCCCCGGCCGCCGGTGTAATCACCGGTATAGGGGTTGTTCACGGCCGCGAGGTGCTGGTTGTCGCCAACGATGCCACTGTAAAAGGCGGCACCTATTACCCGATGACCATCAAAAAGCATGTCCGGGCGCAGGAAATAGCGTTGAAGAACAAGCTTCCCTGCGTCTATCTTGTCGATTCGGGCGGCGTGTTCTTACCCCATCAAAAGGACGTTTTCCCTGACAAGGGACATTTCGGAAGCATCTTCTATAATCAGGCAAGGCTATCGGCATTGGGTATCCCCCAGATAGCCGTGGTTATGGGATCGTGCACGGCGGGCGGCGCGTATGTGCCGGCCATGAGCGATGAGGCTGTTATTGTCAAGAATCAGGGGACGATTTTCATCGGCGGCCCTCCCCTTGTCAAGGCGGCGACCGGTGCCGATGTCACCGACGAGGAATTAGGCGGCGCGGATGTGCACTGCCGGATCTCAGGCGTGGCCGATCATTACGCGCAAAACGACGATCACGCGTTGCAGATTACTCGCAATATCATAGAGGCGTTGGAGACGCCTCGCAAATTCGATATCGGGCGCAAAGAACCTGTCGATCCGTTATATGACCCGGAGGAGCTTTACGGTATCATACCCAAAGATCTTCGTCAGGCGTTCGACGTTAAAGAGGTGATCGCCCGGATTGTCGATAACAGCGAGTTCCATGAGTTCAAGGAGCTATACGGCCTTACTATCGTTTGCGGTTTCGCCCGGATTATGGGATACCCTATCGGGATTGTCGCCAACAACGGCGTCCTCTTTTCCGAAAGCGCGGTTAAAGCGGCGCATTTCGTGGAGCTATGTACGATTCGAAAGATCCCGCTTTTGTTTTTGCAGAATATAACCGGGTTTATTGTCGGGAAGGAATACGAGCACGGTGGAATCGCCAAGGCCGGCGCCAAGATGGTGCATGCGGTGGCTAATGCCGACGTCCCCAAATTCACCATGATAATCGGCGGTTCGCATGGCGCGGGCAACTACGCCATGTGCGGACGGGGATACGATCCTCGCATGCTCTGGATGTGGCCGAATTCCAAGATTAGCGTCATGGGCGGCGAACAGGCGGCTGATGTTCTTTTAACTATACGCAAGAAGGGATTCGAGGCGGCCGGGAAATCGATGTCTAAAAAAGAAGAGGAAGAGTTCCTCGCTCCCATACTGGCCAAGTACGAAGAGGAATCGTCGCCATATTTCAGCACCGCCCGTATTTGGGATGACGGCATTATCGATCAGATCGATACGAGGGCTGTACTGGGGCTTTCGATTTCGGCATCATTAAACGCGCCGATTCCCAATCAGCAATACGGCGTTTTCAGAATGTAACGAACGGATGACGATAACTTGAATAAATACAATACCATAAAATTCGAGGTTCGAGATAAAGTCGCCCGGATAACATTGAATCGTCCCGAGGTCAGAAACGCGTTTAACAGCGAAATGATCTCCGAGATTTCGGCATTGTTCGCCGAAATTAATACTCGCGATGATATCCGGGTAGTGGTCATGACAGGCGAGGGTAAAGCGTATTGCGCCGGCGCCGATCTCAAATGGATGGGCGACGTTTTGAATTATTCTTACGAGGAAAACCTCGAGGATTCCAGGAATCTCGCCGGGATGTTTTATAATATCAACAACTGCCCGTTCCCTACCATCGCCCGTGTCAACGGCGCGGCTATCGGCGGCGGATGCGGCCTTGTGGCGGTTTGCGATATTGTGATAGCGTCGGATAAGGCGTTGTTTAGTTTAAGTGAAGTCAAAATCGGGCTGGTACCGGCCTGTATCTCCCCTTACGTCATTCGGCGAATGGGTGACAGATATTCCCGTGAATACTTTCTCACCGGAGAGCGTATCGGCGTGGAGAAAGCGTTAGCCGCGGGATTGGTTAACGAGGCTGTCTCCGAGGGTGAACTCGATGCCGCTGTCGAGCGCAGAGTCAAGCAGTTGTTATCGAGCGGGCCGAAGGCGCTAGCCTGGTGCAAGCAGTTGCTCCAGAATGTACCGTCGATGCCGGAGAAGGAGGCGGGTGAATATACCGCCGAGGTGATCGCCAAATTGCGCATGGGCGACGAGGGCCAGGAGGGGATGAAGGCTTTTTTCGAGAAACGTAAACCGAACTGGTATGAGGAGTGATGAACTCTGTCGTTGCGATGAGTCCCGCGCTGTAGCGAGGGACGACGAAGCAATCTCTAACTTACTCGATCGCAGATAAGATAGATTGCTTCGCTTTGCTCGCAATGACCAATACCCGGCTTTTTCAACAAGCCCTTCCGTAGGAATGACAGAAAGAGGTATCAACATTGGTTGGTTCCCAAATTGGAAAGATGAAAAACCCGACAAATAAGCAAAGGCCGCGGTCATAATAAATTATGACACGCGGGAAACGGGGTAAAATGTAGATCGGCAGTTTATCTGCCGACAACCGGATAGGGGCGTATTGCAATACGCCCCTACGGAAAATAAAACCATGTTTAAAAAAATCCTAATCGCCAATCGCGGCGAGATTGCCGTCAGGGTGATGAAAGCCTGCAAAGAGTTGGGCATCAAATCGGTGGCCGTATATTCGACAATCGATCGCACCGCCCTGCACGTGCAATCAGCCGATGAGGCCGTTTGTATCGGCGAGGCGGCGCCATCGGAGAGCTATCTCAATATCGATTCCATAATCGAGACGGCAAAGAAAACCGGGGCCGAGGCGATTCATCCCGGCTATGGATTTTTAGCCGAAAACCATCTATTCGCCGAACGTTGTGAGAAAGAGGGAATCGTTTTTATCGGGCCGAGTTCCAAAGCGATGAAACTCGTCGGCGATAAGGTAGCGTCGAGAGCGGTGACCGAGAAGGAAGGCATCCCCCTGATCCCCGGCATGAAGAATAAAAGCATCGATCCCGATGAATGTTTGTCGGCCGCCGAGAAGATCGGATATCCGGTAATATTGAAAGCGTCGGCGGGCGGCGGCGGTAAGGGGATGCGAATCGCGCGAAGTAAAGAAGAGCTGAAAGAGGCTATTGAATCCGGCATGCGCGAGGCCAAATCCGCTTTTGGGGATCCGTCGGTGTATCTTGAAAAATATATCGAGAGGCCGAGACATGTGGAATTTCAGATACTTGCAGACAACCATGGTAACGCTGTCCACTTGTTCGAACGTGAATGCTCGATTCAACGGCGTCATCAGAAGATAGTCGAGGAAAGCCCGTCGGTGGCGCTCGATGATGATCTTCGCCGCAGGATGGGCGAGACGGCGTTGAAGGTTGTCGAGGTTTCCGGCTACACCAATGCCGGTACTGTCGAGTTTTTATTGGATGAAAATATGAATTTCTATTTTTTGGAGGTCAACGCCCGTTTGCAGGTGGAGCATCCGGTTACGGAGTTGGTGGTCGGGATAGATCTCGTTCACGCCCAGATCAGGATCGCCGCCGGTGAAAAACTCTGGCTTAAGCAAGAGCAATTGAGCCAGCGGGGTCATGCTATCGAGTGCCGAATCTATGCCGAGGATCCCGAAAATAATTTCCTGCCGTCGGCGGGAAAAATACTCTATATGAAAGAGCCGACCGGACCGGGTATCCGGCACGATTGCGGAGTATATTCCGGTTCGGAGGTTTCGGTCTATTATGATCCGATTCTATCCAAACTGATAGCTTACGCTCCGACACGGGATATCTGCTGTCAACGCATGGCCCTCGCTCTATCGAACTTTCCCATACTCGGCATAAAGACCGATATCGAGTTTTTAAGAGATACGGTAATTCATCCGGAATTTATCGCCGGAAACACATACACCGATTTTATTGAGAAGAACATGTCGGAATGGCCATCCGAAACGAAGATCGATCATCTTAACAGAGCTTTAACATCGGCGGCGCTGTTCTCGTCGTCTCCTAAAACGAGAATCTCGTCATCCGACGGCGTATCATCGATACCATCGCCCTGGGAATCGTTAGGGGCCTGGGAAATAGCGGGAGGTTAGCAGAGGATTTTTTATGGAATACGAATTCTCACACAACGGCTCCGCCTACTCCATTAAGCTTGAAAAAGCGGAAGGCGGCCATAAAGCGATAATAGGTAATACCGAGATTCTATTCTCGCCATCTCAGATATCCGCCAACGAGTATTCGATTATGTTCGACGGTGAAAGCAAGACTGTCTACGTTGCCGAGACAAACAGCGCTCTGTTCGTTCATATCGACGGTCGTGTTATAAAGCTCGATAAAGCAGGCGCGGATCAAAATAATTTCGCGGTTGTGGGGGACGTTTTCGGGGCCAGGGACGAGGTCAGTACGCCCATGCCCGGTAAGATCGTGAAAATACTGGTTGGCGAGGGCGAAAAAGTGACATTCAAGCAGGCCTTGGTAATCGTGGAATCAATGAAAATGGAGAATAAAATCGTTTCCCCCACCGACGGCGAGATCAAGACGATTCATTTCTCCGACGGCGATCTCGTTGAGCCGGGACAGCCCATAATAAAACTTATTCCCGCCGAATAGATTCTAAGGTGTCAGGATGTCGCTTCACTCCATCCTGACACATTAAAATCATATCAGAATATATTCCCTTGTTACTAAGCTCCCGCTTAGAAACCGCCTACTACGGCAACCAAGCAGAGTTTAGTTGCCAGTATTTGTCTAAATCTAATGCCCGCTGAATGACAATAAAGATTCTACACGATATCGTCGGAGAATTTTTTTCTTACGATCATCTGGGCCATGCCATGCTGATGAAAATCGGCCTGGGTACCGTGAGGTTTATCCCACATCAATCCCTCATGGTAATAAATAAATTCCCAGCCTCTGAAAAACGATGATAGCTCGCCTTTTTCAAAATACCGGATTTTATAGCCGCATGTGGGATGTTCGACCACCAACTCTCCCGGCGATACTTTTCCTTGTTTCAATTGACTCGTGTATTGCGGGTCTTCGATAGTAAACACCTGGATCGACATAAACCCGGCGGGCGCCACAAGAGATTGGAAATGGCCGATTCTATCACCGATCTTGTCCGGATGAAGAAACTGCAGGATATTCATTATAAGTATAGCGTCGAACTTACCCAGGTGATCGTGAGGTTCATGAGCGTCCAGCTTTAGCAGCTCGAGTTTAAATCCGTCGCTCTTTATTGCCGATTTAACTTTATTCAGGCCGCTTTCGGATATCTCCGTAGCCAAAACATCGAACCCGAGCCGTGCCAGGAACAGGGCGTCACGCCCCTCGCCGCAACCGATAACCAGCACTCGCGAACCTGGTTTCAGATGACTGCTGAGTAACGGTATAATCAGATTCGGCTGATCGCCCCAGTATGAATCTACTTTCGAATACTGTTCGTCGAAATACTTTCCGCAATCGTCGGAAAAACGATCTTTTTCGGCCAATTTCAAACCCTCGAATATTTCGTTCTTTAAAAATCATAATTGGCATATATATACAGTGCTTGTCAAGTGATTATTCTACTATTTCAGTAATAACATTCTATCTGAGAAAACTTTATTGTCTATATTAATAGAATAAAAATAGATGCCCGACACGACACTCTTCCCTGAAGTATCGTCGCCGTGCCAGACAATCGAATGTTCTCCGGCACCAATATTATCGTCAACAAGTGTCTTCACCAATCGACCCACGATATCATAGACATCGAGCCTGACGTCTCCAGCGTTGAGCAGAGTGAAATTGATGGTGGTGGACGCGTTGAAGGGGTTAGGGTAGTTGGAGAGGGAGAAGGAACGCGGAATCTCTAACTCAACGTCCGAAATGGAAGTCATCTCATTAAGGATTGAATCTCTGGGAATTGGATAATAATACGAATGGTCTCCTTCGCTATAAACGAAATCCAGCGAATCTGAATACTGTCTTGTCGAAGATCCCGATGCTCCGTCTATTTCAAAACCGGATTGATACCAGGTATCACCGCCATCTGTCGTTAGATAGAAATTAGAAGTGTTCGCATATAAGAAATTTTCGCTACTAATAACGAGGATTTCATGATCATTCGGACCGAATACTATCTCGTAGCTTATCTGCATCATTACCACATCATTACCATCGCAAATATATCTAAATCCATATTGTTCAGTCCAAATATGATCCTCGCCCCAGCCGGGTCCCCCGCTCCCGGGTCGATTCGTAACAAAATACAGGTGGCCGTTACTATCGAGAACCATATCGTATGCGGGTGGTTCATCTCCGCCGAAGGCGAATGAACCGTAATAGACACCGTTAGGAGAGGAAAAATCGATTATCTCTCCACCCGGTCCAAGATATTTATATGTCGAATCATTTTCGGAATCATAAAAGATCGCTCCGACAAAATCGCGATCATAAGATGAAACTAAGCGAATAAATCGAGGGAAATTTAAAAGGGTATCGACTACATCATAAGTAATTAGGGTGTCTGAAGATAAACCGTAAAATAGTGTGTCTGAATTTCCCGACCAGATAACGTGAATGTTATTTTCGCTGTCAATAACAGGCCTTCCGGGACAGTCTCTATATATCCAATAATATGGTTCATACTCCCAACACAGGAATTCGTTGTTTTCGTTATCATAGTAATAATGCTCACCGGAGTTACTCAAAATAAACTCCAGGTATTCGCCATATACCGGTATTCCATACCACTGCCCCCAATCTCCCCAGCTCTGTGGTGGAACACCCATGAAACAATTAGGGCTATACTGATCGAGGATAACATACAGAGAATCGAGATTTCTCTGGACAGGAACAGTTTTCCAGCCACAAAAAGAATATATAAGGTTTCCCTCTCCGATTTCAACAGGCTCACTTAGTGAGTTCGGTACGAACAATAAGACTATTACCGTAAATACGGTCCAGAACATTATAATAACTTTTACCAATCCCCTGCCCTCCTATTTAAGAAGGAGCATTCGTCTCGTCTCGGTATAACCTTCGCTGTATAACTTATAGAAATATACACCCGATGACACCGCCAGTCCAGCGGAATTCGTGCCGTCCCAGACGACCGAATGTTCTCCGGCATCCATTCTCTCATTAATCAAATTCTTCACCAACCGCCCGGCGATATCATAAATATCGAGCCTGACACCCCCCTTTTCCGGCAGGCTGAAGCTGATAGTGGTGGAGCGGTTGAAGGGGTTGGGGTAGTTGGAGAAGTGATATGAATCTGGGAGATATAGATGCCCGCTAGTTGTCGACGTAAGATTATCAAGAAGAATATCAACCGGTATAGGATAGTGATAAGTAGTAAAATTATCGCTCTGCCCGTAATAATAAATAAAATGCAGAGTATCAGTGAATAACCGTGGAGCCGATCCATAATACGTGTAGTTTATATCGAAAGAAGATCTATACCATACATCTCCACGATCCGAACTATAGAAAAATTCGGCCAGATACCCCACATAATTTTCACCATGAATAACCAATATTTCGCCGTTTTCCGGCCCGAAACTAATTTGATAAGAGGTACCCTGTAATGCATCATCCCAGGATTCACGTAAGTGCCTTATGCCCCATTCCTCAGACCAAATCGAATGAATGCCCCAACTCATGTCGGCCGGAATAGTTAACACAAAATATACTTTAGCCATATCATCCAATATAATATCGTAGGCATGTGAGATATTATAATCACAGAATATTACTTCGGTTGGCGTTGAGATATCTATAGGTTCTCCCGCACCTGCAATAAATTTAAAAAGGGAATTCGAATCACCATCGTAAAATAACGCGCCAACTACAGAATTTTCCGGCGAGCTTACAAGATAAATAAAGTCCGCAGGCGGTTCAAATGTTTCGTAGATCTCATAGGTATTTAGAGTGTCTGTTGAGTATATGTATATTAATGAATCCGCGGGGCCATCCGTAATGATATGAATATCAGCTTCCGAGCCAACTACGGGCCGTCCCGGACAATAAACACTGTTGAAAGAAGCGAATTGTGGCTTATAATGTAATTCCGCCCAATCCCCATCATAAACATAAGAGACCCCAAAATTACTGTGATAATATTCGACGCCACGAGATCGAATGCTATCCACATCCTCATACCGCTCCCAAATTGGGAACCACTCCTCTCTAACGTACTCATATCCAGTACAAGGATTCCACTTATTTTCAAGAATTAAAGTATATAAAGCTCCGTCATTTTCATAAATGGGAATAACCTTTTTGTAAGCAACGGATCTATTTGGTATAACGCCTGCACCGATAATCACTTCTTGACATTCTAATTCACCTGAGTGACAAATACAAATTGCCATCAGCGACAAGAGTATTTTATAGAGTGCTTTTCCCAATCCCCTGCCCTCCTATTTCAGAAGAAGCATTCGTCTCGTCTCGGTATAACCTTCGCTGTATAACTTATAGAAATATACACCCGACGATACCATCCGTCCAGCGTTATTTCGACCGTTCCAGATAGCGCTCTGTGAGCCTGCCTGCAAATACGAATCCTCGATCGTGGCGACAATACCGCCCGAGATATCATAGATAGTGAGATTCACACGCGACGGTTCCGCCAGCTCGAATCTTATGGACGTTTCCGCGTTGAAAGGGTTGGGATAATTCTGACGCAAAGCGAAACGGGATGGAACGGGATCGTCATCGACCGCAATGGATGTCAGATAGACCGAATCGAGTTCGGTCTCCACAACCTCGGCGCCGTCGGAGAAGCGGAAATAATAAGTATGCCAACCGTCGCCGGGCCAATCGAGCCGATGCTCGAACAGGGCCATATCGGTGTAGTCGCGGTCGTAAGTTCCCATTTCGTAAGGTTGGCCGTCGAAATAGAAGCTTTTCTCTACAGGGAGGTTATTGTCCGGGTCGCTGTAGGTCACGTAAGCGTCAAGATACTCCCCGGGCATCGGAATTATTTCCCACTCTATCACCGGCGGGGAATTATCGGCGGCTTGCAGGTATTGGGTTTCCGGAATAAAGGCCGACGGATACGTGAAATCGTTGAAACTGGGCGTCGTAAACGCAACCGTGAATGTAACCGCCGCGGCAATGATGAAACCGTTTTCAGGCGGCCAGGTATCCCAGCCGGGAGCCGAGAGGAGATCGTCGATATCGCAGGACATATGCAGGTATTGATCGATACTGTAATCGATATCAGCTACGTATGTAAACGAGGAATCGATGATATTCAGAGAATACAATCCCGGCTCGAAGAAAAACGGGATATTACCATAAACCATGGCGGTAACCTCGGTCGATAATGAGTCCGCGGGATGCATGATGAAAGCGTAGAAATAAAATTCGGAGCCCTCGTTGACAGGCCAATCGTTGTGGGCGTTTTCAAGCCTGCCGTAGAGCCGGGAATCGGAATAGGTAATCGCGGTCCCGGTAAGATCGAGCCAGCCGCCGCTGGTACCGGGCAACGTATCGCCTTCGGGGTCGGCAATCAGTTCGGCGTAAATATCGCCGTCAGGGGGCATCTGGTTGCCGCCGTTTTCGTAAGATTGGGTAATCAAAAAGGTATCCGCCTCGGCTCTGCCGTAATAAGTAATCGAGGCGCCGGGTTCCTCGAAGATCCATTCCGCCTCGTAAGTGCTCTCATAATAAGGCGGAAAGTTAACATGAGTGAGGGGTATGGTGTATTCCTCGTGCTGGGTGCCCGTGCGGGCTATTATAGACAGGTCTATTCCCGGCAAACCGAACGGATCGATAAAATCGAGATTGAATACCACAGTCGCGTCGTCGATTAAAGCCGACGATCTTACATTGGAGATCGGCTGGGCGTAAATCGATGATGCGGCGATCACCAGAATTAAAATCGTTATCAACTTTTTCATAATTACTCCTTTGAAAAGCTTTCCTGTTTTAACTCTATCAATATCCCGCCGGCCGATCGAGGATGTATGAAGGCGATCATAGATCCCCCCGCGCCGACTCTAGGTTTATCATCTATCATTTTTATATTTTTCGACTTCAACTCCTCTACCGCGGCGTGGATATCCTCGACCAGCAGGCAGAAATGATGAATCCCGGGGCCTCTTTTGGCCAGGAATTTGGCAATGGGGGAATTATCGTCGAGAGGCTTTACGAATTCCAGTTCGCTGTTTCCCAGATCGAGGAATGTCAGGCTGACGCCGTTAACCTCGTTTACTTCCACCGGGCCGCATTTTATATCGAGCAGGTCTTCGAATATCGATTTATATTTCTCGATATCGTCAACAGCCACCGCCACATGATGAAGGCCAAGTATTTTCATAAAACCACGTTCTCCTTATATTCGCCGAAAACGTCGCGCAGAATATCGCAAATCTCCCCTACCGTGACCATAGACTCTACACAGTCAACAACAACGGGCATTATATTGGTTTCATTAACTGCCGCCAGGCGAAGCTCTTCCAGCCGCTTTCCCGCGAGGTCGGCATTCCTGCTATGACGGATGGATTTGACAAACTCGATCTGCTTCTTCTCCAGCCCGGGATCGACTTTGAGAATCTTCCGGGGTTCATTCGTGTCCGAGGAATACTCATTGACCCCGACCACTATCCTCTTTTTGCTTTCGATCTCCTTTTGATATTCGTAGGCCGCTTTCTGAATCTCGATCTGGAAATATCCGGCTTCGACAGCTTTGAGGGCCCCCCCGATTCTATCCACCTCGGCGATATATTTTTCGATACGATTTATCATTCGAGACGTTAAATATTCCACATAATACGAGCCGCCGAGCGGATCGACCGTTTCGGTTACCGACGATTCATGGGCGATTATCTGCTGGGTTCTCAAGGCTATTGTGGCGCTCTTCTCGGTGGGCAGGCCTATGGCCTCGTCCATCGAGTTGGTATGCAAAGATTGTGTGCCGCCCAATACCGCCGCTAACGCCTGCAATGTCACCCGGGCGATATTGTTCTCAGGCTGTTGCGCGGTGAGCATGGAACCGGCTGTCTGGGTGTGAAATCGAAGCATGCAGGAACGATCGTTTTTGGCCTTGAACCTCTCCCTCATGATCTTCGCCCAGACAAACCTGGCCGCCCTGAACTTGGCCACCTCTTCTAACAGGTTATTATGAGCGTTGAAGAAAAACGAGATCCTCGGCGCGAATTCATCGACATCCAGGCCGGCCTCGATAGCGTGCTCTACATAGCAGATACCGTCGGAGATCGTAAAAGCGGCCTCCTGCGCCGCGGTGGAACCGGCCTCCCGGATATGATAGCCCGAAATGGAGATCGTATTCCAGTTATGGATATGGTCGTTGCAGTATTTGAAAATATCGGTAATCAGCTTAAGCGACTGTTTCGGTGGAAATATATACGTACCGCGGGCGATATATTCTTTTAGAATATCATTCTGCACAGTTCCCTGGAGATTTTCCAAAGCCACATTTTGCTCTTTGGCCACAGCGACATAAAGCGCAAGCAATACGAAGGCGGTTGAATTAATGGTCATAGACGTGGAGACCTTATCCAGAGGGATCTTATCGAATAAAATCCGCATATCGGCCAATGAATCTATGGCCACACCTGTTTTGCCGACCTCTCCCGAGGCCAGTTCGTGATCGGAATCGTAGCCGATCTGGGTGGGAAGATCGAAGGCGACCGAAAGCCCGGTTTGCCCCTGGGAGAGAAGATAACGATATCGTTCATTGGATTGGGCCGCTGTGCCGTAGCCGGCGTACTGGCGCATGGTCCAGAGCCTTTGACGGTACATCTGATCGTAAACGCCTCTGGTATAAGGGAATCGGCCGGCGTCACCGTCGAGATGGGAACGCTCTTCGATATCATTATCGTCGTAAATCCGCTTTATCGGTATCCCTGAGGAAGTTTTCTCACGCATTGGTTTCAGTCCCTGCCGTTTTTGGGAGTGTCGAAAAAGCCGAATGTCCGTCATTGCGAGCGAAGCGAATCAATCTATCTTCATTGAAGGCAAATTAGTTAGAGATTGATTCGTCGCCCTTTGGGCTCCTCGCAATGACTTTATCAACAAGCCCTTTTAATTCAATCTACGCAAATATAATATAAAATCGCGAATCAGGGGAAAAAATCGAAAATCCGGGTTTATATTTTCCCGTTTCGAACGGCTTTTATATTTGAATAATCTCCGGATTTGTGGTTATTATTAGCGAAAACTGATTTTTAAGGAGGCGATTCAGATGAGTTACGGAGGAGGAGGAGCGGCCGCCGCTGGCGCCGCGGCGGCGGCTGTCGCCAACGCTATTAAAGCGTCGGGGGGGATTGTCAATGTCGAGCCAAAAGATTTTATCAGCATAATCGAGCGATCTGAGAAGCCGTTGATTGTGACCTCCCCTAAATCGTTCTTGTCGGGGTATAAATACCTGACCCCGTACAGGGGTCTGTTTTTCTACACGAAATCATCCGAACCGTTGAGACTGCCCGGTGATTCGGAGATCATAGCGGCCAAAAAAATATGGATACCGGGATAAATTCCGGGCATTTCAACTCGCCCGATATATTTAGGATAGGGACTTTTCTTAAATTCGATATAAAATTTCCGATATAAAAATATACGAATCTATTTAAGGAGAGGGATATGACGAATCCGAGGATATTAGTGGCGGTGGTTATCGCAATGGTAATTATCATAGGCAGTATGAGCTGGGTCACCAACAGGGGTATCGAAAAAGCGTTGCCCGTCTTGGAGAAACAGAAACAGAAAGCCAAAGAGATGCAACAAGAGCAGGCGGAATATATCCGTCAGAGCCTCGAGGATATGGGAGCGTCCGAGGAGGTTATCCGGTCTGCCTTGGTTCCGCCGACTCGAGAGGAGTTATCCGAGTATATTACTAAATCTCCCTCGCCGAGAAAACCGATCGGCACATGGGCCGGAATTAGAAAAAGCGATCGAACTAATTTGGCCTTCATGAAGTTCGACAGGAATAAGTACTGGATGATCGTTAAGGGCGGCCCCAACGGTGATTATAAAGAAAAAGGCAGATACGAATTCGAGTTCGACAGGCTTTATCTCACCCCTGACGACGGGGAATCGTATGGTTTGGAATATTTCATGGCCACCTTAAAGAATATCGAATTGTACAGCGGAGATATCTCTTTTACCTTTGAAAAGACGAAGGAAATCGATATCGATTTTTGAATAGCGAGCCTGACGATTCAATCGTTCGGCTTTTTCGGGCTGGTGCACAGGGAAGTACACCACCCTCTTTTTTTATCAACATCCCTGTCGCCTGTATGTTTATCTTCTCAAGCCGCTATGAGCCGCCTGCTTGACCTTGAATCTGTTGCGGATGGAATCAAGCTCCTCGAACAGCTCGAGGGTTCTTTTTTTGGATTCGATATCCTTTTTTAAAACCGCTGGTACCGCTTCGGTATCGGTATTTTCGTCGAGTTTGCCGTTTTTATAGACAAGATCGTTAAATTTGCCGGAGATCTCGGCCTGACGTTTTAATTCGCTGGATATATCTTTCCAGATTTCGTAATCGGTTCGCATATATTCCCCCTTTTGTTGATATTATCGGATGGAATTAGTGGATGTTTATATTCATGGACTTCTCAGGCAAAGATCCTTACGCCCCTCGCCTTCGGCCAGAGGCTCAGGATGACGTTGATGTTTTTTTTGGCCAACTATGAAGCGGCCGCTATCGTTATAAAAAAAGCTGTCGGGTCAGGCGACCCAACGACCGATTAATTATTTTGACGCTTTTCGTTTAATGCTTCTAGTCTTAGCCGAACGTATTTTCTTTGGTTTCGCTTCTTTTACCTTAGCCTGTTTAGGGATATTATCAATAGCTTCGATTCGCGTCTCGCCTATTTGATTAACCATAATACTGTATTCGGATGCGGTACCATCTGACATTTCGAATGCAGCCTTTAATTTACCAGGATTAGGGATCATAAGGTTTATAATTTTAATAACCTGCCGATTAACCTTCTTGTTTTCAAAATTGGCCTTTAATGATCCCTTGAAAAGTAAGGCGTCGTTATTGGATATATATAGATTGCCATCAAGGTCAAGCGGAGTAATTTCCTCGCGATCAAACACGATCAGGATACAAAGGGAACCTAAAAGAATCGGGAAAGAAGGTGAATTAATGTCATGTATGATATTTATCAAAGATATCTTATCAGAATCCTTATCTCTTAAAATCTCATCTGAAAAAACCATAATTTTGACGTTTAACATTAGCTTATCTCCTTAATTGTCGGTTTGCAAGCTCGAATCACCTTGGTATTATTCGATTTATCTAAAATGTTGCCCAGATTAATCGTTATGTATTCATTTGCTAAATCAATCTTACTAATTTGGGTTATTAGGGGAGATTCTCTATATGAATATTTAAAATAATCTAACCATTTTACTTTCGTTGAATCAAAAGACTCAAGCAATCTTAAAGCTTCCATTGAATAAGGCAGCAATAGAAGTACTGTAAGTAAAGAATAGAATATTACAAAATCATCGATGGTTTTATTCTCAATAATCAATAGTTTATTTAGGGCTTTAGTTACTTGAGTACCGGTAATTGACCTAGATAATCTGACGATGGAATTCTCTCTTTTGAGTCTATCAAAAAGATATGCTGGAACATTAGAAATAATATATATTTCTCTCAGCTTCTCCATATCAAGCAACGTGTCAAATTCCATTTTTTATCCTATTGTAGTTAAAGGTTATATTTTCGTACGGAACATCCCACGCCCTATGAATAACTTCACGGAATAAACCCCATTTGCTTATCACCCATGGATTCCACATGTCTTCGCTTGGATTTGTTATTATCAAACCTGAATGTATAAGTTTTCTAATTCCTTCGATTTCACCCCAATAAAAAATGAAGTCCCCTATCATTGCTTTATCTTGCGGTACCATTTGAATATTGTCCTCATTAATTATTTGGGATAATGCCGTATCGTCATAAATCCAAGTTCTGCTGCTAGCAAATGACTTACCATGACAATTATAAATCGGAATTGGATCTGGTCTGAACTTAGCGGTCACAAATCTCTTTTTGAATTTCTCTTCGAGGAATCTAAACTCGTATACTGAAAATTCATATGCCTGATCATTGGCTATACTATTACCTTTCCGTGTATTTACTGTTATAGGTTTTGGTGGTTTTTGACGCTGTATTTTAACCATATTTAGGCTCCAGAAAAGTCACGTTTTATTAAAAGGTTAAGCGTAAATTAACATTAAAAGCATCATACCTATGCCGTTTTCCTATTCAAACACAATCAGGACCTGGTTTTTCTCGATCGCCTGGCCTTTTTTAATTTTTATCTCTTTGACAACACCCGGACCTTTAGCCTTGATCTCGTTTTCCATCTTCATCGCCTCAACGATTACAAGACTATCCCCCTTCTTGACCGTCCGCCCCGGCTCCACGTCCACCCTGAGCACCATGCCCGGCATGGAGGCTTTGAGTACCGCCTGTTTTTTTGCCCCCTCGACGCCGCCCATGAGTTTCCTAAGGCGTTCGGTTTTCTCGTCAGCGACCTCCGCGGTGATCTGCCTCGACCCGTGCCAGAGATCGAATCCCCCGTTGGAGCGTTCGAGCTCGAACTCGAAATTACGGTTATCGGCGAGAAGCGACTGCAGTTTGCCGCCATTGATGCTTCGCATATCGACCGCCATCGGTTTGCCATTCACGGTGACATAACCGTTGTCGCTGTCGATGCCGATCTGGTATTTCTTTTCGCCTATCGTTACGCTGTATTTCATCTTATCCTCAACTGCTTATTCTCCCGGCCGGTTCGACATTTTCCAAACCGATACCCTGGTTTTCTTCAATGGCGAAACGGAAAGCTTGTTTCTGGCGTTATGCTCGTACAATGCCGCCGCCACGGCCGCGGCCTGTTCGATATGATCGGCTTTCTCAGATTCGTCGACATAATGATCATCGATAAAATGGGTGGATAGATTTCCGGCGACAAACTCCGGGTGATCGAGAATAGCCTTATGGAATTCGATATTGGTGGTTACGCCGGAAATCCGGTATTCCTCCAAAGCCCTTTTCATCCTCTCGATCGCCTGCTTGCGGTCTTTGCCGTGGGTTAGGAGCTTGGAGATCAGCGGGTCGTAATATACCGAAATCTCCGCACCCTCGTAAACTCCGGAATCGATTCGAACGCCCGGGCCGGCAGGCTCGCGATAACCGCGTAAAGTGCCGGTTGACGGCAAGAACCCCGACGACGGATCCTCAGCGTAGATACGGCATTCGATAGCGTGGCCATCGATTTTTATCTCCTCCTGTGAGAACGATAGCTTCTCACCCGCGGCGATATGGATCTGTTCCACGGCCAGATCGAGACCGGTTACAAGTTCGGTTACCGGATGCTCCACCTGCAGACGGGTGTTGACCTCGAGGAAAAAGAAATTCCTGTCGTTATCGGCCAGGAACTCAACAGTCCCGGCATTGACATACCCGGCGGCTTTTGCCGCGGCCACCGCCGCCTTGCCCATCCTCTCCCGCATCTCGGGATCGACCAGCGGACTGGGGGCTTCCTCGATGACCTTCTGGTGACGTCTTTGAATCGAGCATTCTCTTTCGCCGAGATATACGCAATTGCCGTGGGAATCGGCCATGATCTGGATCTCTATATGACGGGGTCTGGAGAGGTATTTTTCGATATAGATGCGATCATCGCCAAACGCGGAACCAGCCTCCGATTTCGCGCCCCTGATTGACGCTTTGATGTCGTCCTCGGAAGCAACAACCCTCATCCCCTTGCCACCGCCTCCCGCGGCCGCTTTGATCAGCACGGGATAACCAATACTCTTCGCGGTTTTCAGGGCTGTTTTCTCATCGTGTATAGGTTCCTCGGTACCGGGAACAACAGGCACGCCGGCGGCAATCATCGCCTTGCGGGCGGCCATCTTATCGCCCATCATCTCGATCGCCGACGGCGGCGGACCGATAAAGACGATTCCGTTATCGGCGCACGATTTCGCGAAAACCGGGTTTTCGGCTAAAAAACCGTAACCAGGATGGATCGCCTCCGCCCCGGATTCTCTGGCGGCATCGATGATTTTTTCGATAACGAGGTACGATTGATTCGAGGCCGCGGGACCGATCGGATAAGCCTCGTCGGCCAGCCGGACATGCAGCGACGCTCTATCCGGCTCGGAGAAAACCGCCACAGATGTAATCCCCAAATCGCGGCAGGCCCTTACTACCCTGACCGCGATTTCGCCCCGATTCGCTATTAGAATCTTCTTAAACAAATACTTTATCCGTAAAGTGTATCATGTTGTCAATATACGCATTGCGCTACTACCTTAAAGTCTTTCTATAAGCTTTGATTTTATCGATATGTTCCCTGTTATGGTCGATCGTTATGGCCTGAATCCAGCCGGGAACGCCACCCCGTTTTTCCCAGATATCCTCGGGAATAGCCGATACCTCGGCCACAATAGCTGTATGAGTGAGGTTGAAAAGACGTATGACGTCGTCAGCCGAAAGGTAGGTCATAGTCTCGATCCAAAAATTGTTGAATCTGAGCAAGTTTTTCTCATCGCCGAGATACGACCAATCTACCTCGTGTCCCATCCGCCAGATGGCCAACGCTTTCAAGACCTCTCCCTCCCACATAGCCATATGAAGGATAATATCCCGGACCGACCAATCCCCTATGGCCTTTTTCTTCTCCAGGTGACCTGAATCGAGGCCGTCGATAGCCTCGAGCAGATCGACATGAGATTGTTTTAAATCGTCTGTTATTTTCATGATTTCGTCAAATCCCCCTTTCTATGATCGGCATGGGGTAATATGACCCAAGAAACGGAAAAGATCAAACGCTAATACTCCATGACAACAAAAAAAACGGGCGGTATATCCACCCGCTTTTTCGAAAATCGCCCGCATTTCAACCTACCGCCAAGGCACCACGATCGACAGCTTTTTTATTGACCTCTATCATCTCATCGGTGGCGCGGATATAGACCTTTTTTATGCTCTCCTTGAGAGTATCAAGCGAAACAACGCCGGTTTTCTTCGCGTATGCTCCAAGCATAACCATATTGGCGCATTTGATATTTCCCAACTCCTCGGCGATCTCGTTAGCGGGGATTTCGATTACAGTAAGATCCTTTCGGGTCGGTTTCGACGCCACCAGCGACGTGTTGAGAAACAATAGCCCGTTTTCTTTTATAACCGGTTCGAAACGGGGCAGTGACGGCTCGTTCATCACCAGTACGGTATCGGGATTTCCGACAACCGGCGAGGCTACCGGATCGGTCGATACAACCACCGAACAATTGGCGGTTCCACCCCTCATTTCCGCGCCGTAAGCGGGGAAGAACGTTACATTTTTCCCGTCGATCATACCGGCGTAGGCCAGCATTATGCCGCCGGAGACTATTCCCTGGCCGCCGAAACCGGCCATAATTATTTCCTGGTACATCCTCACTCCTTCCCGGCTTTGACAATTTTAGATTTCGAGGGCTTTTTAGCGTCATCCGGTTCCAAATAAATACCTAGGGGAAAGTACGGAATCATATCTTTCCTGACAAACTCCAACGACTGTAGAGGAGTCATCGCCCAGTCTGTGGGGCATTGCGAGAGGATCTCCACCATGGTGAAACCTCGTCCCTCGAGTTGATATTCGAAAGCGCGTTTGATCGCTTTTTTGGTCTTCACCACTCCTGCCGGTTTATCTACCGTAGTTCTCTCAAGATAAACAGGACCGTCGAGAGCGGCCAATAGCTCGCAAACCCTAATGGGGTAGCCGTTAGCCTCCACCGTACGACCTGCCTGAGAGGTGGTCGATCTCATACCGAGTAGGGTGGTGGGAGCCATCTGCCCGCCTGTCATACCGTAGATGGCGTTATTAATAAAGATAATGGTGATATTCTCCGAACGGGCGGCCACGTGGAGCATCTCCGCCGCGCCTATCGACGCCAGATCGCCGTCGCCCTGGTACGAGAACACCAGGCGATCGGGAAGGTTCCTTTTTATGCCGGTAGCGATAGCCGGGCCCCTGCCGTGAGCGCCTTGAATCATATCGACATTGAAATACTCGTCGGCGAATACCGAACATCCTACCGGGCCAATTCCGATTGTTTTATCCTGAACCCCGAGTTCCATGTAAACCTCGGCTACCAGTCGATGGACGACTCCATGGCCGCAACCGGGACAATAGCGCATGGGAGTGTCAGTCAGACCGCATGTTTGCTCGAATACTTTTTCCATGACTTTCTCCTGTACCCCTTACGCGACTCGCCGCGACTCATCGCCGTTTAGGATCTTTCTGGTTATTTCCAAAACTTCCTCGCCTGTAGGAATTCCGCCGGCTGGACGTTTATGCAAATGGATAGTTGATTTGCCATTTATCGAAAGCTGAACATCCTCGAAATATTGTCCGAGGCTCATCTCCACGACTAAGAATTTCTTGACCTTTTCGGCCTGCTCGGCGAAGATCTTTTTGGGGAAAGGCCAGAGGGATATCGGCCTTATGAATCCGATTTTCAACCCTTCCTTTCTACCCGTCATCATGGCCGATTCGCAGATCCTGGCCGAAGTGCCATATCCGGTGAGGATAATTTCAGCGTCGTCTAAGTTTTTAGATTCGTATCTCGTCTCGTTTTTGGTGATCTCATTGTATTTTTCCTCGAGACGAAAATTCCATTTTTCCATGGCCCCCGGACGAAGATCGTAGGATTTGATCACTCTTCTGCCCTCACCATGATGACCCCTCAAGGCCCAATCAGGCTTGGGTAATGAATCGGGATCTATGGGATCGAAATCGAAGGCGATCGGTTCCATCATCTGCCCCAGAATGCCGTCCGCTAAAACCATGGTGGGGATACGGTATTTAAAGGCTAAATCGTAGCAAATCCTGGGGAAATTAGCCATTTCCTCGACAGTTTTAGGCGCCAGGACTATGACACGATAATCGCCGTGACCCCCGCCTTTTACCGACTGAAAATAATCGCCCTGAGCCGGCGCGATATTACCCAGGCCGGGACCGCCTCGCATGATATTGACGAAAAATATCGGTAATTCGGCCGACGCGCAGTAGGAGATACCCTCCTGCTTAAGGCTAATGCCGGGAGATGACGATGATGTCATTACCCGAGCGCCCACAGCGGCGGCGCCGAACAGCATGTTAATCGCTGAAACCTCTGATTCGGCCTGCATAAACCTGCCGCCCTCTTCCGGCAGCCGCCACGACATATATTCGGGAATTTCGTTCTGAGGGGTAATGGGATAACCCGCGAAAAACCTGCAGCCTGCTCTTACGGCGCCCTCCGCTATGGCTTCGTTACCCTTCATCAAAGTTCTTTCAGACATTTACCTGATCCTTCCTTATTTATAAACCGCAATGGCCACATCCGGGCAGACGAAAGCGCAGAGCTTGCATCCGTTGCACAGGTCCGGTTTAATCATGGTCACCGGATAATACCCGTTAGCGGAAAACGTTTTTGAAAGGCCTATTACGTCTTTGGGGCAGGCGGGAATACAAAGTTCGCATCCCTTGCACCTTTTGGTATCAACTTCTATTTTCGGCATCAAGACCTCCTCGGATGATTCAAATTCAATCGGCCAAAAAATAACCCCCTTAGCCATTTTGGTCAAGGGGATTTTGTAATTATTTTCACAAGCTGATAATAAATTTATGGCTGTTTTATTTCCACATTCAATTTTACAACTTGCTACAGATCAACAAATTGCGCCTACCCGTAAACTTCCTTATGGTTACATTTACAAATATGGACAATATTAGTTTTATACTTAACACCGCCATTTTCGGTTTTCCCGGGGAAAACCACTTTTGTAGGAACCATGGGCGAGTTACAGACCGCGCAATCTTTCACATGCTTCTTTTTCGATGCCTTATCGGCAAACGATTGTCTCTTAGCCATATTACCTCCGTTAGATCGAATATAATATCGTCAATCCACAAATAAAAGTAATTTTTTTAATATGACCTCATATTCTGAACTCAAATCCTCTACCTAACCCTGTAAACGTATCCGAAGGCCATTGATCGAAATTCGGAGAAACCGCTGAGGGTTCCGTTGGATAAAATATCGACCAAAAAGTGATCGTAGCCTAACGAGTCTTTTATGCGGAAACCGGTTACATAATTGCCGGTGGAGTCTGGGGCGAGTTTTATAGTCGTGTAACCGCCAATGGATTTATAGCTTACGCTAACGTAATCGTATGGGTCCGCGGTTATGTTCAACGTAATTGAATCGCCGGGAACCAGGTGAATAATGTTTGCGAGCAATTTCTTGTTCGTGTTATGGCCGTATTCGGATCCGGATTCGGTTTGAATGGTGATCATTCCAAAACTATCCAAATAACCTCCATTGAAAACGGCATCCGAAAGTTTGGTCAGGATCCATCCCCTTCTATGATTATAATCGAACCCGTACTTTTCGAAATCGGCTCGAATTTCGGCGATAATCGTGAACTCCTTGGAAAACCTGACAGGAACATTGCCTCCCCCGCTGGTATCGATACCGATAATCTCCAGCGAACCCCAGAAATGTTTCAAAACGCGAACGAGAGCGGTAGGGTTAGTCCCGGCGGGATCCCCCGGTTGGACATATCTGATATCTATAGCGATGAAAAAAGAATCCCGTTCTAAATCGTACCAATAATGACCCGGAACGATGGGGCCGGCTTGCGCGAAAACCGTATCGGGTATTGCAAGATCATAGAGATCGATATTAAATTCGGCCAGCCTGTCATAGCGAATGACATTATAAATAGCGTCCTCGTTTGTCGGCTCTTCCCTGGTAGAGACGCCTGTATCCCCGCAGGACGAGATCATTAGAATTAAAAGTATGCCTGATATTTTCCCGATCATTTTTTTCCAACCGCCTTCCTGAACTTAGCCAGTTCATCGCGCAATTCAGCCGCTTTCTCAAAATTCAAATCTTTAGCCGCTTTCTTCATTAACCGTTCCAGTGCTCGTAAGCGTTCCTCGTATTCCAGCATTAATACCGCGTCGATCTCCTCGTCAGCCGTTTTTTCCGGCATAACGGTTTTAGCGTCGGCAAAGGAGGTCGCCTTAATTATTTCGTCGCGTGATTTATATATGGTCTTAGGCTCTATCCCGTGTTTTCGGTTATATTCTTCCTGTATTTTTCTTCGACGTCCGGTTTCAGATACCGCTTTTTTAATCGAATCGGTGATAATATCGGCATAAAGAATAACCTCTCCGGCTCTATTACGCGCCGCCCTTCCCGCGGTTTGAATCAACGATCTTGCCGATCGCAAAAAACCTTCCTTGTCGGCGTCGAGGATAGCCACAAGCGAGACCTCGGGAAGATCAAGCCCCTCTCTCAAGAGATTTATCCCTACCAGGACATCGAACTCCGCCAGCCTTAAATCACGGAGTATCTCCACCCGGTCTATGGCAATAATTTCCGAGTGAAGATATCTGACCCTTATGCCCAGGTTGCTCAAATAATCGGTTAAATCCTCGGCCATCCTTTTTGTCAACGTTGTGACGAGAACCCTTTCATTCCGACTTGTGACTTTCCTGATTTGAGCGATAAGATCGTCCACCTGGGTGGCGATAGGCTTGATAGTTATAATCGGATCTATCAGCCCCGTGGGCCGGATGATCTGTTCGACTATCACTCCGCCGCTTTTCTCCAGTTCGTAATCCGCCGGAGTCGCCGATACGAATATAGTTTTATTAAGACGGTCTTCAAATTCCTCGAAAAACAAAGGACGGTTATCCAGCGCCGACGGGAGCCTGAAGCCATGGTCCACGAGTGTTTCCTTCCTCGACCGATCGCCTTTGTACATTCCCCTTATCTGGGGAATTGTCTGATGAGACTCATCGATTATGGTCAGGAAGTCGGGGGGGAAATACTCCATCAGGGTATAGGGCGGCTGTCCCGGCTTCCTGCCGGAGAGATGTCTCGAGTAATTTTCAATGCCTGAACAAAACCCGATCTCCCGCATCATCTCTATATCGTAATTTGTCCGGGATTCGATCCTCTGGGCCTCGAGCAGTTTGCCGTTATCCCGAAAACAGCTCAACTGACCGGACAGCTCTTCTTCTATGAAATCGATCGCTTTAATCAGATTATCTTCTTTGGTGACAAAATGCCTGGCGGGATAAATGGCCTGTTTTTCTTTTCCCTCGATCACCGAGCCGTCGACTAAATTTACAATTGATATCCGCTCGATCTCATCACCGAACATCTCGATCCTCACAGCCTGATCGTCGTAGGCGGGATGAATCTCCAGCACGTCTCCCCTGACCCTGAAATGCCCCCGGGAGAATTCGATATCGTTGCGGGAATAATGGATATCTATCAGGTTTTTTATAAGTTTATCCCGCTCGATATTTTGTCCGACCTCCAGAAACACGTGCATATCCTTATAATCATCGGGCGATCCCAAGCCATAGATACAGGATACCGAAGCCACTATAATGACATCGTCACGCTCGAGCAGAGACGATGTCGCCCGAAGGCGAAGCCGGTCGATATCCTCGTTTATCGATGTGTCTTTTTCTATGAAAGTATCCGAGGAGGGTATATAAGCCTCGGGCTGATAATAATCGTAGTAGCTTATAAAAAACTCAACCGCGTTATGAGGGAAAAATCCTTTCATTTCGCCGTAAAGCTGGGCGGCCAGGGTTTTATTATGGGAAATAATCAGGGCCGGTTTCCCGTAGTCGGCTATGACATTGGCCATGGTAAACGTCTTACCCGAACCGGTAACGCCAAGAAGCGTCTGGAACTTATCATCTCGCGTTAAACCGTCGGATAATTGCCTGATGGCCTCGGGTTGATCCCCTTGCGGACGGAAATCGGATTTCAGTTTAAAAACGGACATAATGGTAATATTATAACGAAAAACAGGCTGATCGAGTTTATCTTTTTATCATTAATGTGAATATAATTCAACCGGCCATTCCGGCGAGAACCTCGCCAACGGTATAATGAGATCCGGTAACCAGAATAATATCGTCGGGTTTGCAGATATCGAGGGCGGCCTTGTAGGCCTCATGAACCATGGGAATAACCTTATAATTAGTATGGGATTTGGATATTTCCCTGGCTAACAGTTCAGGATCGGCAGCTCTGTCGGTCATAGGGCGAGCGAGAATTACGATATCGGCTATCCTATCGAGTTCTTTTATCATTTTCGCGTAATTTTTATCCGATACTATTCCAAACAGAGCGATAACCTTCTTATCCTCGTAAAACTCGTGGAAATACTCCCTGATTCTCGAAAGAGCGGCGGGGTTATGGGCTACATCGAGAATGATCTCGGGGTTATCCGATATCCTCTGCAAACGACCGTCATGCTTGACCGACCTGAAACCGGCGGCCACCGCCGTATTCGACGCTTTTATCCCGGTGGCTTCCTCCAGATGCTCGACAGCCAACAGCGCCGATACGGCGTTTTCGAGCTGGTGCCGTCCGGGAAGAGCCAGCCTGAGATTATAGTATTTATTCGAGCGCGTAAAAATATCAAGCTCGGTATTATCGCGGGAGATTTCCTTGATAATCCACTGGGTTTCATCGAATACCGAGATTATCCTGCATTTATTCTGTTCTGAAACCTGCCTTATAACCCGTCGGGCATCGAGATTTACGGCGGCGGAGATAACCGGAACCCCGGATTTAATTATCCCCGCTTTTTCGAAAGCTATCTCGCGTATTTTAAATCCCAGCCATTTGGTATGCTCTGTGGCTACGTTTGTGATGACCGTCACCTTCGGTTGAATCACGTTTGTGGCGTCAAGACGTCCGCCCATTCCCGTCTCGATTAGTGCGACATCGACTTTTTCATCGCCGAAATAAGCGAAAGCCAGGGCGGTAACAGTCTCGAAATAGGTGAGAGGCAAACCCTCGATTTTTTTCAAGTTCCTATTGATAAATTCGGTTATGTACTTTTTATCAATCAATCGGCCGCTTATTCTGATTCTCTCCCTGAAATCGACAAGATGCGGCGACGTGTAAACTCCGACCCTGTAACCGGCGGCGGTCAGTATGGATTCCATGATGGCGACAGTGGAACCTTTGCCATTGGTTCCGGCGACATGAACCGTGGGATAAGAATTCTGAGGATTACCGAGATGTGATAGAAATTTGGTAATATTGGAAAGACCGAGTTTGATGCCGAATTTTTCCATCTGGAGAATATAGTCGAGCACCTCGCTATATGACATTTGAGATGTTTTACCTCGGAATATCATCGTAGGGCAACATAAATCTAAGCAGTTTGACGACCCAGCTTTTCAATTGAGGACGAGACACGATAGCGTCGAGAAATCCGTGTTCTAAAAAGAACTCCGATGACTGAAATCCTTCGGGCAGTTCCCCGCCGATAGTCTGCTTGATTACCCTCGGCCCGGCAAACCCGAGAAGGGCCTTTGGCTCGGCAATGATGACGTCGCCCAGGGACGCATAAGAGGCCATTACCCCGGCTGTCGTCGGATTGGTCAGAACGGATATGAACGGTATTTTCTTTTTATCGAGCCTTGCCAGCAACGCCGATGTTTTAGCCATTTGCATAAGCGATAAGATACCCTCCATCATTCTGGCCCCGCCGGAACAGTTGACCAGCACAAGTGGTATATTCCTATCGAGGGAACGTTCGATGGCCCTGGCGACCTTTTCCCCCACCACGCTTCCCATCGAGCCGCCCACAAACCCGAAATCCATCACGCCGAATGAAACCTCGATACCATCGATATTCCCAATGCCGGCGATAAGAGCGTCGTTTCTGCCTGTCTTTTTCCGGGCGCTGGCGATTCGTTCGGTGTATTTTTTGGTATCTTTGAATTTCAACGGATCTTCCGAGACCAGGTCGAAATCGAATTCCTCGAAAGAATCGTTATCGAGAAGCAAATCCATATAAGTGGTAGGCGGAATTCGAAAATGATACTCGCATTTGGGGCAAACCCAGAAATTCTTATTCAAGGACATTACCGTAAGAATCTCGCCGCACGATAAACATTTTGTCCAGACGCCGTCGGGGATATCCTTCTTCTTATCGCCGGAAATACCTTTCTGCGCTCTGCGGAACCAGGCCATTAAATCTCCTTAGCCATTATCACCGCTGACTCCCTCGGATTTGAGTAATAATCACGTCGCGCGCCGACTTGTTTAAAGCCGAACGATCCATACAACGCTTTCGCGGGTCCGTTGGATTCCCTGACCTCGAGGAAAATAGAATTACATTTTCTTTCTTTTGCCAGCGCCAAAATCCGATCCAGCAGTTTTTTCCCCACTCCCCTTTTTCGATAGCCGGGAGCGACAGCGAAATTGCCGATTTGCACCTCGCCCGCCACAATGTACAAATTTGTGTATCCGATTACAAGATTATCGAATTCGGCAACCATGGGGAAAGCCATGTCATTGTTCAGATCGGTTTTAAAAGCGTTATAACTCCAGGGATCGGTAAAGATCTCTTTCTCTATCTCAGAGACTTTTTCTAGATCTTTCTCGATCATTCTCCTGAAAGTAATTTTAGACATCTCTAAACCCCTTGCTTGACAAACGCCGGTATTCTGATATAAACAGGCGCCGAATCCGACGGCTCCAGGGTTTTCCCGGAGGCTATCATAATTTCTCCGAGCCTGGCCACTTCCCCGCCGAGCAGTTCGGGATTATACGGAATTTCGGTTATTTTTTCAAGATCGATTTGATTTTTCATCAATACGGCCACCCCCGGACCTACCGCCTTTATGTCGTCGAATGCGGACACAACTTTCCCCGCTGATCCGATTGAATCGGGAATTATTTGAGAAAGTACACCGTCGATCATTGAAAACCCACCATAGTAGAATTCGCCGCGTTTGGCGTCCTTAATCGTTATAAATCGATCACAATCGGTCTTAACGCAAGCCGCAAGGACTTTTAACGAGGGGACGCCGGCCAGGGGCAAACGCTTTGCCCAGCAAATACCTTTGGCCGCGGCCAATCCTACCCGCAACCCGGTGAATGATCCGGGGCCGATCGATACGGCGACCCCTCCGATATCAGACAGAGAGATTCCCGCCTCTTCCAACGTCTCCATCATAAAAGAATGGACAATGTTCTTCATTTTCCCATCGGACGATCTCGATATTACAATTTCAGATCCGGTGACAATCCCCACCGAAATATAATCATCCGAGCTGTCTATTCCTAAAATCGTCATTAACGTAAATCTCCAGTTTCCTTGAATTCTCGTCTAAAATATAAAAATAAACATCAACAACTCGTTCGGGCAACAGGTTTTTAACCCTTTCGGCCCATTCGATCACAACAACTCCATCGGAATTCAAATAATCTGTCCATCCCAGATCCGCGATTTCTCCTTCTAATTCCAGCCTGTAAAAATCGATGTGATAAAGAGGAATTTTGCCGGGATACTCGTTTATGAGATTAAAAGAAGGGCTTTTGACAGAAACCGTGCACCCTAATCCCGTCGCCAGTCCCCTGACGAATTGTGTTTTGCCAGCGCCAACCGATCCATACAGCGCGATTATGTCCCCTGAGATTAAAGATCGAGCCATATCCCCGGCCAGAGTTTCGGTTTCTTGTACCGAGGTCGAAATTATTTCCGATAATTTTATCATCCGGTTTTTTGACAATATCGTTATTTCGATGACTTCCGGGCGATTACTTAGGTGTTAAGACCGAAACGGGCAGTATCATCTCATCGGGAGATATGCCGCCATGCTGGAAGCTATCCCGGTAGTGACGTTTGTATTCGGAATACCTGGTGGGATATACAAAATAATAATCCTCTAAGGCGATAATGTAAGTAGTGGCTAAACCCCAGGTAGGAAGCTTCAGTGATTTTGGCTTTTTAATCAGCCACGATTGCTTGGGATCGCAATTTAAATTATCCCCGTATTTGTAACGAAGATTTGTGGAAGTATCCTTTTTGCCGTAGGCGATAGCGCCCCTGGTGCCGATTACCGATCCATGATCGGTCGTTATGACAATAGCGCAATCGGTCGTGGATAATATTTTGAGCATCTCAAACAGGTTAGAATGCTCGAACCATGATTTTACCAGGGATCTGAAAGCCGCTTCGTTGGGGGCGATCTCCTGAAGGATATCCGATTCGCTGCGTCCGTGAATCATAATATCCACGAAATTATAAACTATGGAGAGAAGGGGAACCGACGAATACGTTTTTATTTTCCTGGACAGGTTCTGGCCTTCGGCGTAATCCAAGACCTTCACATATTTCGGCTCGCTTTTGAAGCTCAATCCCTGTTTGGCAAGGTTTCGATCCAAAAGCTGTCTTTCGCTTCTGTTTCTGCTTACTTCCGACGTTGGATTTCCCCATGTATCCTTCGATAATTCCGCCACTTTATCGGGGAATTCGCCCGCGAATATGGCGTTACGCGAGAACGGCGTGGCCGTGGGAAGTATAGAATAATAATAATCTCTTTTGATGTTAAAATAATCGGAGAGTATAGCCTCGATCATGATCCACTGATCCAGCCGCATGCAATCTATCACGATAAAAAACGTCTGCACGCCCTCTTTAAGCAGCGGGACCACATGGTTTTTAACAATATCAACCGATAACGGGGGGCCTTCATCCGAATTAACCCAGCTTTCATAATTATTAATTACAAACCGTCCGAACTCAGCCGAACTCTGCTTTTTAAGATCTTTAAATGACTGTTTCAGACCCACGTCTCTGAGACTTTCCATCTCCAGATCTATTTCGGATAGCTTGATATGGGTCTCGAGCCATTCTTTCCAATCCATGGGCCCTGACAGGCGCATATTGATCTTAGAGAATTCCGTAACGAATTCCCGGGTTAAGCGGCTTTCGGTTAGTTTTTGCCTTTCGAGGATTTTTTTCACGGCGGATAATATCTGGCTTAAGTTAACCGGTTTGGTAAGGTAATCGTCGATTTTCTTGCCAATGGCCTCGTCCATCAGATGCTCCTCTTCCGACTTCGTGACCATAATAACCGGGAGATTAGGATTATGCTCTTTAATCCCCTCGAGAGTAGAAAGACCGTCGCGACCCGGCATCATCTCGTCCAGGAGCACAAGATCGACTCCGCCTTTTTTGACAATCTCGATGGCGTCATCGCCGTTAGCCGCTTCAATAACATTATATCCTCTCTCACCGAGGAATATTATGTGAGCCGATAAGAGATCTATCTCGTCATCGACCCATAGTATCGTTTTTAAGTCTTCTCTTTGCATATTCATACCGGTATTTCTATACTGAAAATGGTTTTGATGTCAGGCTCGGAATTTTTCAAATATATTTTCCCGCCATGATACTCCTTTACAATGCGCCTGGCCAGGGTCAATCCTAATCCCCAGCCGCGTTTCTTAGTGGTAAACCCCGGGGCAAACAGTTTTTTATTTTCCGACTGAGGAACGCCCTTGCCGTTATCCTCCACAGTTACTACTACTTTGCCGCGGTTGCTATCGAAATCGGTTGTCAGTTTAATAAAGCCGGTTCTGGGATTCACAGCCTCGAGAGAATTTTTCACAAGATTTTCGATAACCCAGCTCATCAACTCGATATTCATCCGCACCTCGGGGATTTCGCCGTATACCGCGGTAATGGTCAACCCGCTCGATGGTATCCTGAGCTTGAAATAATTGACGGTCTCCCTGATTAAAGCGTTGAGATCGCTTTGTTTTAATTCCGGGATTGAGCCGATCTGACCGAACCGAGTCGCGATTCTATCGAGCCTTTTGAGATCGTTGAGCATTCGAGATGTCATGTCGCCGAAATCGCTATCCTTTTCCCCCTCTCTGATCATTATAATCCCGTCGTTATATTTAAGTTTCATAAGCTCGACCCATCCGATTAACGAGGAAAGAGGGGTTCCTAATTGGTGAGCGGTCTCCTTGGCCATACCGACCCAGATAGATCGCTGCTCGGAATGCTGAATGTGCCGGATACCCACGAAGGCAATCAGTATAAATATGCCGACAACAGATATTTCGACCACCGGTATCAACTGAAGCCGTTTTATCAGCCTCGAATCGCCGTAATGCAGTATGCTTATGACCTCGCCGCCCGACGTTATCTCGATAGACGGATTTCGCCGATCGAACTCTTCAATATGCTCATAGAGTTTGCCTCTGGCGGCCAATGTCGTATCCACCGGATCGACATCGCTGGTCCAGGCCGCCGGTTCGCCATATTTATCCGTGACGATGATGGGAAAGTTGACCTTGGTGATAATATTCTCGAATATGAAATCGATAACTTTCGGGTCGGTAGCTTCGCTGGCGCCGTACTGAATCAATTGGGCATAAACGTGGCTGATTCTGGCCGAATCCTCCCGCAAGCCGGCTACTATACTCTGATTAAAATAGATAAAGAGACTTATCACGGCGATCATTCCCGAAAGAAGAAACGCTTTGAAAAATCTCGAATAGCCGATATAAGCGGCTTCCGTTTTCTTTTTAAAAGGCATCTATCCCTTTATGATTTCGAGATTGTTAAGATAAGGTCTGAGAACGTCAGGCACAACAACATAGCCGTCTTTAGTCTGATAATTCTCCAGGATCGCCACAACGGTCCTCGGAAGAGCCAGCCCTGAACCATTCAAGGTGTGCGGAAAGACAGGTTTGGCTCCCTTTTCCGGCCTGTACCGCATGTTCATTCTTCGGCTCTGAAAATCAACGAAATTCGAACAAGAAGTTACCTCGAGCCAGGTATCCATGCCGGGCGCGAAAATCTCGATATCATAACATTTGGCCGCGGCGAAGGATAAATCCCCGGTGCATAAAACGCTGACTTTATATGGAAGTTTCAGCAACCTCAACACCGTCTCGGCGTTATCCAGAAGAGATTCCAGTTCATCGTAGGATGTTTCCGGCTCTACGATTTTCACCATCTCGACCTTATGAAACTGGTGAACCCGGACGATTCCCCTGGTCTCTTTTCCATACGATCCCGCTTCTCGCCGGAAACAAGGCGAAAAAGCGCATACTTTTATGGGAAGCGATTCGGGTTGAAGAATTTCGCCGGCGTAAAGATTTGTCAGTGAAACCTCGGCAGTGGGAATAAGGTAAAGGTTATCGCCCTCTATCTTGTACATATCCTCTTTCAGCTTGGGGATCTGCCCGGTTCCCCGCATGGCGTCCTCCCCGACAACGTAGGGAATCATCGTCTCCGTATAGCCGTGTTCGGTGGTATGAAGATCGAGCATGAAATTTATCAATGCTCTTTCAAGACGCGCGCCGGGACCCGTTAGGAAATAAAAACCCGAACCGCTGACCTTCGCGCCGCGTTTGATATCCAGCCCGCCGATCAATTCGCCGATTTCCCAATGAGGTCTCGGATCAAAATCGAACGTTTTTATTTCACCGCCGCGCCTTATTTCCCGGTTGTCATCCTCGGTCTGTCCGACCGGCACCGATTCGTGCGGGATATTGGGAAACCACAGAAGAAGCTCGTTAATTTCATCCTCTACGTTCTTAAGGTCGTTATCCAGACCGGTAATCTTTTGGCCGACTTCCTTCATTCTCGCTATTATCTCTGAAGCGTCGCCGCCTGTTTTTTTAACTTTCGCCACTTCGGCGGACGCCGCGTTTTTATCGGCTTTTAGTTTTTCAACGGCGACTATAATTTCCCGACGATTCTCGTCCAATTTTAAAAAACGGTCGATATCGCCCTTTTCTCCCTTATCCACGAGGGCTTTTTTCACCAGATTCGGGTTCTCCCTTATATATTTAGCGTCAAGCATGGCTGGTTACACTCCCGTTTATTTTTTTACCCGACAACTGTCTTACTATCATCGCGATATCACCGAAGAAAGATGTTTTCTTCAGATATAAAAGATCGAAGGCGAATCTCTCATTATCATTTCTTCCGTCGTATCCTGGACCGAATAGCCCGGGTTTTATCAGGAATTTCCGCCAATAGCCGGGTAACGATTTTAGTGAGGCCTTATATTCATCCGGAGAATCTATCGTCACGCCGTACAGGTTGAATTTCCCGCGGAAAATCGCGTAGATAATCCAGGGATTCGTCAAACTCAATTTATCATCGCCTTTAAACCGTTTTATTTTAATTTCTTTTTCCAGCTGAGTCATAATAGTAATATTGTCAAAAACCTGCTCATTTTTTATCTTTCGGGATAGAATTTTAATACTCCAATACGGTGAAAACAAGATTGCCAGGGTTAACGAAAATATGGCGTTCGCCAGACGATTAAAAATCATCGGGAAGAGTCTTCTATGCCTGATGGAGATAATATCCAATTCTTTATTTACCGTCGGATACCTTTTCAAACCGACGAGATTGTCGGCTGATATATTTGAACTCAAAAATATAGTTTCCATATAATAGGACGAATTAAATACGTTTCTAAGATCAATATAATCAGAATCATCGAGAGCCAGGATTACCCTGGCGGTTTTTGTGTTTTTTAGAATCGTATTAAGCTCAGATAGCTCGCCCAGCCTGGTTATTTCACTTTTTCCATTCTGCCCAACATAGCCGAGGATATTGTATGAATTTAAAACTTTCAGGGTATCGTCGCGGGGTTCCCGTGAACTTACAATAACGGCGTTGAGCCGCTGATTATCGGCACTTAATTTGAATGAGATCCATTTGTACATGGCCGCGCGAAGACCGCTGGAAACCATAAATAGTATAATCACAAATACAGCTGTCGATGACAGCGAAATCTGAAAACCGTAGCCGGGTTTGAAATTGACCATCAGGAATATCGCGGCGGCAACGATGATGCTTTTTACTAATATGGAAAAATGCCTTAAGTATTTCCTTTCAAAGGAAATATCGTAAAGGCCCATTGCGGAATAGAGAATTATCCAGAACATATTTATCCAGGCAAGCGGGACGGCTAGCATGTCGGGAGGTATATATGAAGTGTAGCTCAATAGGCCGCTTTCATATTTAATAAAATAATAGGCGACGAATGAGAGATTCACGGCAAACAGGTCGATTAAAATCGCGAGAACATTAAATCGAAGGAATAGGAAGTTTTTATAAAGCTGGGTGCCGATAAACGCAAGCAATAAAGCGAAAGCCACAACAATGAGCGTTTGTATAGGGGATCCCTCGAGGAAGAATATCAATATGCCTGATGCCACGAGAATGAGGTTGATGAAAAGAACAAAATTGACCGTAGCTTCGCGAGTTAAACCGAGAACCCTTATCATATCCCAAGCGTGATCCTTGCTGGCGATATAAACTTTAATTCCTTTATTCAACCTGGTTATCGTTACCAGAGTCATATCGAAAATCGGAAAAGCCATAATGAGAATCGGCGCGAGAGCGTCTGCCATCGATTTCGAAGAGTTCAGGTGGACAATTCCCAGACATGCAAGGGCGAAGCCAAACAACAGACTTCCACCGTCACCCAAAAATATTTTTGCCGGCGGAAGATTATATCGCAAAAATCCAAGGGCGCCTCCGGCGAGTCCGAATGACAGGATGGCGTACACTGGCATTCCCTTTAACATAAACAGTATCCCAAAACCGACCGCAATGGTTAACGAAATTCCGCTACACATGCCGTCGAGGTTATCTATAAAATTGATGGCGTTTTGGATCCCTATTATCCACACGGACGCGATCAGGAAATAGGCAGGGTAGGATATTACTGTCGGTATTCTATCTATAAAAGTCAGAAAAATAATCGCGGCTATTAATTCGCCCATCGTCTTGAGAAGAGGTCCCATATGAAAATAGTCATCGTAGATACCGACTAATGCCGCCAGGGTCGTACCGGCTATGATACCTATCGCTCCCTGAGGTATATCAAAACCAAATAGTCCCATTAGACCCGTAATTAAAAATACCGAGCCTGTGAAGACCGCGAGCCCGCCCCCCAATGGAGTGGGAGCCTTATGAGTTTTAAAACCCGCGGGGACATCGAGAAAACCTATTCGAAGCGCCCACCGTCTTGTAATGGGCACTATCGCGGCTACCATAAGGAAGGCAACAATAAACGATCCAGCATAGTAATATATCATTTCTTAAAGTACTCGATTATTTCTCTTATTGTCTGATCGAGGTTGTATTCAGGCTTAAATCCTATGGCCTTATTTACCTTGGATATATCCGGCATCCTTTGAGACATGTCCTCGAAGCCTTCTTCGTAAGCCTCGTCATACGGAATAAAATGTAATTCTGATTTTGAATCGCACAACTCCCTGGTTTTTTCAGCCAGGTCTTTTATAGAAATAAGCTCATCTGTCCCGATATTGAATACCTGCCCCTCGGCCTCTGTTTTCTCGGCTAATTCCGCCATCCCCCAAACTATGTCTTTTACGTTGGCGAAACATCGGGTTTGCTTGCCATCGCCGAAGACCGTAATGGGATGCCCCAGCAACGCCTGCCGGACAAATGTAGGTACGACCATGCCGTATCTACCCGTCTGACGCGGGCCGATAGTATTGAAAAGCCTGACGATGGTAATAGGCATTTTTTTCTCATGGTAATAGGCAAGACCCAAAAATTCATCGATAGCCTTGGAGCAGGCGTAACTCCATCGTGATTTAACCGTGGGACCGTAAACCGAATCATCGGTTTCCTTAAACGGGATTTCGTTGTTTTTCCCGTAGACTTCGGAGGTCGACGCTACGATAACCTTTTTTTTATGTTTATTGGCGTATTTATAAATAATTTCGGTGCCCATGATATTTGTCTCTATAGTCTCAACAGGTTTTTCGATTATCAGCTTAACTCCGACCGCGGCCGCGAGGTGAAAAATCCGCTCGGACTTAGAGATATGTTTATCCATTAAGGCCTCGTCCATTATATCACCGGTGATAAACTCGAATTTCGGATTGCTCTTAAGGTGATTTATATTCTCAAGTTTCCCTGTGGAGAGATTATCAATCGCGATGACGGGATAGCCTCTATCAAGCAGTTCCTCGGCGAGAAATGATCCCACGAAACCAGCGCCGCCGGTTATCAACATAGTATTTTTCAATTTAGACTCCTATTTATCATCTCGATCGCCATCAACAAATTATCCGCCCGGTAATCGGGAGAAACGGCGGAATGTTCGCCATCCTCGCCCCCGCAGCCGGTCTTAATCAAAATAGTCTTTATCCCGCTCGCCCTGCCCGCCATAATATCGGAGTATTTGTCCCCTATAATCCAACTATTTTTTAAGTCGATAAAATGATCATTCGCCGCGTCCGTTATCATGCCGGTTCGGGGTTTTCTGCAATCGCAATTATCCTCCGGGACATGAGGACAGAAATACCAACCGCCAATCCGAATACCGTCTTTCTTCAGCAAATCGGCCAGATACCGGTTGAATTCCACAACATCATCGGCGCTAAAATACCCGCGGCCTATTCCCGATTGATTTGACACTACGATTTTTAAACATCTTCTGTCCAGCGTTTTAAGCGCTTCAATTGTATCATCGAATAGTTCGATCTCATCGACTTCTATCTGGTAGTCCTTATCTTCGATAATAACTCCGTCTCTATCAAAAAACACGGCCGGTATCCTGTTATTAGTATTCGTCATATCTGACATCAATACTCTAACCCGAAAACATCCGCCGCGCTGGAGAATTTAAAATCGGAAAGAAGCTTATCGAGTTTCTTCAAAGTGGACCCGAGCCGGTGGTAATGTGTAAGATGAATTCGCAAGGGCATTTCGGCTTTCGGCGGATCGGAGTCGATCTCCCACGGGTGAATATAAAACATACCGGGGCGACCCAATTTATTAACCTGCCTGAATCCCCATTTCGTAACCGCATAGGGCCAGATCCTGAAATAGGCGCCGCCTCCTACCGGTAAATTTACGCCGAACAAACGCCCGGTGGTTATAGGAAGTTCGACTATTTGCCGTCCGGAATCGGCGGTAATCATATGTCGGAATCTATCGGCTTTAACCACGCCGTACCTGTAATTCAGGACAGGGAATATGCTTGAATCATATTGATATCCGTTATCCAGAAGAATATCGAAAGCCCAATACGCTCCCTTGATAATCGAAAATATAGGAGCGCGAAAACCGATAGGACGTTTGCCGGTAATCGACATTATAGCGTCGTTAGTGCGTACAATTTCCTCGTTGAATTCCTCCGGTTTAAGCTTATATACCTGGCTATGCCCGTATCCGTGAGATCCAATTTCATGCCCGGCTTTATGAATGGCCTCCACGAGGCGCGGTTGCTTTTCCGCTACGTAACCCAGAACGAAAAAGGTAGCCCGGGTATTATGTTTTTCGAGCAATCGCAATAGTTGATCGCAGTAACGGTCTATTCGGGTCTCGAACTTATGCCAGCTTTCGACTTTATATATTTCAAGCCCCTGGTACCAATCCTCGAAATCAACGGTAAAGGCGTTAATCATCTCATCATTTCCAGGTATAGATCCCGCATCGTATTCAGATTATCTTCCCATCTATAATTCTTCTCGACAAATTCCCGGCCCGCTGTCCCCATCTTTCGCCTTAATTCGGGATCGTTTATGAGTTTCTCGATAGCCTCGGCTAAAGCCGCATCATCGCCGGGCTCTACCAATATCCCGGTCAGGCCATCGACAACCACTTCCGGAATCCCTCCGGTTTTCGCAGCCACCACCGGTAACCCGCAGGAAGAGGCCTCGATTGCGGCGACTCCGAATCCTTCTTCGCAAACAGAGGGCATCGCGAAAACATCAATATCTTGTAACGCGGTAAATAGTTGATCGTTGGGAACAAATCCTTCGAACTTCACAGAACTATTCAAGCCCAGTTTACTGGAAAAATCTTTTATTTTTTTCTCATCCTCGCCAGCACCTATTATTTTCAATTTTATATTATATCCGGAATCGATTAACCGTTTTAGAGCTTTTAAAAGCTCTATATGGCCGTATTTAAATCGAAGCGATTTCGTAATACCTATTTTAAATGCTTTATTTTCATCTTTCCTGCCCATGGTAAACAAAGCAGAGTCGATTCCAAACGGGATTACTTTAATGGGCGTATTTACGCTAATGTACTTTTCAACCCTCGATTTTAAAAATCCGCTGGTTGCCGTAATAATATTTAATCCGGAAAGCGATTTTTTTATGATCAACTTATTCCATATGGCTTTTGTCGGAAACTCAACAATATCGCTTCCCCACACCGATAAAATCTTACGAGGATGGTTGACGAAGCTCGCCAGAAAGCCGAAACTGGAGGCATAATGAGCGTGGAAGATGTCAGGATTCAAGCTATCGACCAACTTCCGCAGCTTTGATATTTTCATCAGATACGATATTTTCCCCCGCGCGCCCAGAGATATCCCTCCGATATCGTTTTTATCGTCCTTGATCAACGTTATCAGATCCACTTTAAGGCCGAGGTTACGAAGCCCGAGTACCCAACGCCGGGTGTGAATCGATCTCTCGTCAGCGAAAAGGCAAATATGAGGATTTTCTGACGACCGCGTGTTCATAACCTGCCCTATACCTAGAAAAGATTCCGGATACTCTCAATCATTTCTCCGGAAGCTGTCCTCATTAAATGTTTAAGATTTCCGGTGGGAGACTCATCGAAACTCTCATCGATGTTAAACCGGAAGCCCACGACCTTAACCCAACCGGCATCGACAAGCTCGATCCATTCGGTTTCCGGACGGGGAACCATTACGTTTTTGCCTAAAAATACGGCTTCTCTTTGAACACCGCCTGAATCGGTTACCACAAATTCGCAGCGCTTCAAGAGAGAGAGGATTTCCATATACCCGACCGGTTCGATTATAAACGTCTTCGCGGGTATCAGATCACCCATCTTAAAACGGTCAATCATCTTTTTTGTACGGGGATGAAGAGGCAGGATAATCGGCAAGGCCGATGACGCCAGGGACCGTAAAATGTCGGCGAGATTATCGGGATTGTCGACCGTCTCGGCCCTATGAAAAGTAGCGAGAATGAATTTATCCGGCAAATCCAATCCTATCGCTGGCTGTTCGGGAACCTTTTTTTCGAATATTCTAAGACAATCGTAGATGATATCGCCGGTATCGAAAACATTCGATAATTTCCCTTCGTTCTTCAGATTTTCAACAGCCGACGGCGTAGGGCACAGGAAACAGGTGGAAATTGAGTCGGTTACCACCCTGTTAATCTGCTCGGGAAGGTATTTATCTTCGGAGCGAACACCTGCTTCAACATGAACGACCGGAATACTTAATTTTACCGACACGAGGGCGCCGGCGAGGGTCGAGTTGGTATCGCCGACTACCAGGCTAAAATCGGGTTTTTCATAAGCCAGAACCGATTCCAAGCCCTCGATCATCCTGCCAATCTGCCTGCCGCTCGATCCGGATGAACTACTAAGGTGATAATCCGGAGCCGGCAGTTTAAGCTCATCGAAAAACAGGTCGGACATGGAAAAATCGAAATGCTGACCGGTATGAATAAGAACCGTTTTATAAAATCGCCCCAGTTCCAATATCAGCGGGGCGGTCTTTATAAATTGCGGCCTGGCTCCGACAATTAACGCCGCTTTTTTCATTTTTTTTCGTAAAATTCCCTTATGCTCTCTACCACGAATTCCTGTTCCGAGTCAGTCAATTCAGGGAATATCGGTAAAGATATAACCTTCGCCGCAAGGTCTTCGGCCACGGGAATATCACCTCTTTTATACCCCAGATCACTATAACATTCCTGCAAATGAAGCGGCAAGGGATAGTAAGTATCCAACCCGATATCACGCTGTTTCAGGAATCCCTTTAAGTCGTCCCGATTCTCGACAATCAGAGTATACTGATGGTAGATATGATAATTGTAATCATGAACGAACGGTGTCTGAACTCGCTCGACGTCTTTAAGCAACTCGTTATATTTCGCCGCTTTCTTCCTTCGCGCTTCATGCCATAACGGTAAATACTTAAGCTTGATCTTCAGTACAGCCGCCTGGATCGTATCGAGCCTGCTGTTATAGCCGACAGTAGAGTGATAATATTTCGGCTTCGCGCCGTGGACACGCAATCGTCTGAGAAGATCGGCGATTTCGTCATCATTGGCGCCAATGAAACCTCCGTCTCCGTAAGCCCCGAGGTTTTTGCTCGGAAAAAACGAGTAGCACGCGGTTTTTCCGAAGGAACCGGCATTTCGCTTCTTATACCTGGCACCGATAGCCTGCGCGGCGTCCTCGACGACGGGAATCGCCCGGGATTCCGCCAATGCGCATATTCCATCCATCTCGGCTATTTGCCCATACAAATGCACCGGTATAATCGCCCTGGTGTTATCGGTTATGGCCGATTCTATTTTTTCAACGTCGATATTAAATGTTTTCGAGTCTATGTCCACGAAAACGGGTTTGGCCCCGAGCCTGCTTATCACCCCGGCGGTCGCGAAAAAAGTAAAGGTGGATGTAATTACCTCATCGCCCGGCCCGACTCCCAGAGCCCTGAGCGATAATAAAAGAGCGTCGGTACCGGAAGCCACGCCGATCCCGTGTTTGGCGCCGCAATATTCAGCCAGTTCCGCTTCAAATTCCTTAACCTCCGGACCCATAATAAACATGCCGTGATCGAGAACTTTTTGTATGGCCTCGTTTATCTCGTCCTTTATAGTCGCATACTGTCTTGATAAATCCAAAAGGGGAACTCTCATACCTCAACACCTCACCAATTTTGATTTTCCAGTAACTGCTCGGAAGGAACGTCCCTGAATTCCCTGCCGGGAACACCGGCTACTATCTTTCGCGGTTGGACGTCTTTGGTAACCAACGCCCCCGCCGCTATTAATGCGTCTTCCTTTATAGTTTTTCCCGGGAGGACAACAGCCCCAACCCCTATACGCGCTCCCTTTTTTACGGTTATCCCCTTAAAATGTTTAAATCTTTCCTCTGTCCGGCCCACGTAATTATCGTTGGAGGTCGCCACGCACGGAGCGATAAATACCCTATCCTCGATTTCCGAGTAGGCCGTAATATATACGTTAGTTTCGAGCTTGCAATACGATCCTATTTTACAAAAATTCTCAATCGCGACTCCACGCCCGACAATCGTATAGTCCCCTATTTCGACATTCTCCCTGACCGTGGCTAAATCGGCGATCAATACACGTTTGCCGAGCCTCGCGCCGCGATAAATCACCGTCGATGTGCCGATGATACAATCATCGGCTATTGTCAACACCGGAAGCTCCTGGTCCCCGGTGGTGGCGGAATTCGCCGCCTTCATGGGGAATTTACCCAGTACGGTATTGTCATCGATTCTGATATTCGATCCGATTTTCGTTCCCCGATGAATGACGACTCCGCAACCGATTACGCAGCCATCCCCTATGGTAACGTCGGGACCAACATAGCTATTATAGCCGATAGCCACATTTTCGCCTATATTTGCCGAATCTTCCTTATGAAAACTCATACGACCTCGCGCTTTATTTGTTCTATCTCGATGGGAGCGCCCCCGTTATTCATAGACTCCTGGGCGGCGGTCAATACACTTAAAACCATTAAACCGTCATAACCGTCGGAACGGGGTTGAGTTCTGTTCTTTACAGACTGAATAAAATGATCGCACTCTGCCTGAAGAGGCTCTTTGGAATTTACACGAGGTATGACTATATCGCCGGCTCTCAGGCTCATATACTCGCCATAGGTGGCGTAATCTCTTTTCATTTCCACGCCCTTATCGTACAAACGTATCTTCTCGGAACTCTGGGTATCGTCGAAAACCGCCATCATTTTCGAACCCACGATAGTCAGTTTTCTCTCTTTATGAGGATCAAGCCAGCTTACATGAATATGCGCCATGACACCATCGTTAAAATGGATGGTCATAAAGGAAACGTCCTCGATTTTATCCTGGAGATACGAAGCTCCCGTGGCGGTGACTTTTATAGGCGCGTCTCCCAGCAGATACATAATCAATGAGATATCGTGAGGAGCGAAACTCCAGAGAGAGTTTTCTATATCCCGCACTTTTCCCAGGTTTACCCTCGACGAATATAGATAGTAAATTCGGCCGAGTTTTTCGCTTTCGATATATTCTTTAAGTTTTAATGTTGCCGGATGATATTCCATTATATGCCCGACCATCAGGATCCTGTTATTATCAAGGGCCATCGTTAAGAGTTTGCGCCCGTTCTCCATATTTAAAACGAGGGGCTTTTCCACGAAAACGTCCTTACCGGCTTCCATGGCCTTAGAGGCCAACTCAAAATGTGATGCCGGAGGAGTGGCGATTATCACCGCGTCGATATCGGGATCGGAGATAACCTCATGGGGATTTTTGGTCCAGGTTACGCCTGGGAAAGCGCTGCTCATCGCCGAAAGGCGTCCCGAATCGGAATCACAGCCAACCTTTACCGTTACGTCGGGTAAATTGTAAAATGTCCTGATGAGGTTTCGCCCCCACGCTCCCAACCCTATTTGACCGATTCTAACCGGCATCAGATCCCCCTTTTCTACGGAAAATCGATCTGATCCAATACAAATCCTCGTTGAGCGCGTTAGTGAATCCTTGAATCCTGACGTAAATATCCGATCCCTTTTTCTTTTCGTTCAACGTAAATTCGTATACGATCACAAAAAACAATGTTAAACCGAAGCTTAAAATACCGCCTAAGATCGATGATGATACTCTAAAAGGGCCGCTCTTTTTTTCGGGGGGCCTGGCGGCATCGAGTACCTGGATGGTGGGAGTATCCCTCAATTCCTGGATTTTTGCCTGCTCGTACTGTTGTTTAAGCAGTTTGAATATCGTTTCCTGGATTAGCAGTTCGCGCAACAACCTGGCGTATTGCAACCCAAGCTCGGGCGCTTCGGCCATGGGAACATTAAGGATCGATGAATCCTGCTGGGCGGCATCGCCTTTTTCGAGTTTGAACAACTGCATCTTTATCTGCTCAATTTTAAATTCCTGATTCTTAAAGCGAGCGTTATCGGGTGATAGAGATTTTTTCATGACCCCGAGTTCGATCTCGGCGAGAATCAACTGGCCTCTTAGCTCGGCGATGGCGTTTATTGACGCTTTAATCTGTTCGTCCAGAGAAATGGCATTATGTTCTAACTGAAACGCCTTGAACTCTTCCTCGGCGTTTGTTAAATCTCTTACCGACTCATCAAGACGCCCCTCGATAAACTCCCGCATAGCCCTGGCTTTGGAAACGAGGTTTTCGCGATTTACCCGGTTAAGCTCCTCTATGAAACTGTTGGCCACATTCGCGGCCCTGAGGGGATCGGTATCCTCATAGGAAAGGGAAATTATTCCTTCCGAAGTAACTATGATAGCTGTATTTTTGTGGAGCATATTAAGCGCGTCAACGTCAAGTTTAGCCTTGTAAACTTCCTTTAGGTTGTTTTTCCTTAAAACCGCCATGGAAACGGCACGACTTCTGAGAATCGCGGCATATAAATCCGACGGTGTGGCCATGCCCGGCAAAGATAATCCGCTGCCGCCAAGCAAAGATGAAATCCCGGAAGGCAGCATCCCCGCCAGACCCAACCCGCCCGCATCGCTCTCGGGCGGCATTATGGACGCGCTCGCGCGATACCGGTTGGGGAACAACAATAACACCGAAAGGGTAAGAACGGCCGCCAGTATGAAATTTATTATCAGAAGCCTGCGCCAGCGAATAATAATCTCAATAAATGTCCAGATGAAAAAATCGCCGTTGTCTTTTTTGAATTCTTCGCTCATTTCGTAGCCTGCTCAATCACAAGATAAACCGTGGCCAGATTACCCACAAAAATCAGGGTATCTTTGATAAAACTCCAATACTCACGTTTTTTTTTCTCGGGGATCCAAATCGTATCTCCAGGCTCGAGACTCTCGCCTTTCCTGGCTTTTTTCCATTCGCCGGTAATCCCTTTAATAACGGTGACTTTCCCTTTGTTTGCCCGATCGGAGAAACCACCCGCGCCCGTAAGATAGAACCTGTAATCCGAGTCAGCCCGATATGGCTGAATGCCGGGATTCGCGACTTCGCCGATAACATTTATAACCTTGCTTTTTCGCGGCACATTAATAATATCGCCATCCCTTAAAATGAAATCTTTAGCGGGGTCGCCATCCACGAAAAGCCCCGGGAAATCCACCGCCACTCTTCCGGGTTTGCTTCTCGACTTCGTCTTAAAGTAATCGTATTCGCTTTCGAGCATATCCGCGACATTCATTTTCCTCAACCGTTCGAATTCCGGATCTATCAACTCCTCGGCCGAAACCCTGGTCAGCTTCGCCTCCTCGAGGGACGCCGACGAGGTAAAGTTTCCCGCCATAGCGACTATCTCGGAAAGCCTTGTCGAGTCTTTCCGTATCGGATAAAAACCGGGGTATTTAAACTCGCCCTTCAATTCCACCTGGCGTTTTTCATGATAATCGCTTTCGGCTTTGATATAAACGCGATCATCAGGAGACAAAAGGATATTCCAACCATCGGATCTTAAATCCAGGGTGATTTCGAAAGTCTGCCTGTTGTCCTGTTTGAACCTGATAACAGAAAGCATGCCCGAGTCGGCGTTCGCGGTCAGACCGTGGGCAAGTTCCAGGAGATCGGCAAGAGAATCGTCTGAAGCGTACTCAAAATATCCCGGGTTTTTTACCGCCCCGAATATTCCATATAGATTTACGGTATTTTCACGTACCGGGATAAATATCCGATCGGCATCCAAAAGGGTTGGATCGTATTGGGTTCTACCGGTGATCTCGAAGCGAAGTATATCGGCTCTAAGTGTATCTGTACCATTCCTGTAAACCTGAATATTTCTTTTCGATGAAACGACTTTCCCTGCATATATTTTTCGACCATCCCATCCGAAATTCGCTGTCGCTCCGTCGATTTCCATAAATCCGCCGGCAAGTTTGATTAACTCCGATACCCTGGTAACAGCCGTAGCGGGGTAAGCTCCCGGCGAATTTACCGCTCCGCCGATAAATACCTTGAATTTTCTCAAGTTAACCAACGACGTTATCGTTTCCACGTTTCTGAATCTCTTTAGCAGCCTCGAAGATATTCTCTTACCGGCCTTCTCTAATGTTAAACCGGCCACCGAAATAGGCCCGATCTCAGGAATTAATAAAACTCCTTCCGGCGATACGGGGATACTATACTGTCCCTGGAAATTCCCCCAGGTGAAAATGGAGAGGATATCACCGGGCCCCAATATATAGGTTTTAGGGTCGATCTTATGCTCCAGAAGAATCCTGCCGAATTCAGCTTGAGGCATAATCTGTATCGTTTGCGACGCCCTTTCGGAATCGTCGAATTTATCGCCGGTTCTAACCCTTTGAGCGAAGGATAGGGCATATAATGAAACCAATACTATCGGAGCTACCCGAATAGCCCGAGCTATAAATACATTTGTAAGCCTTTTTTTTAAGTTTTTCATCTATCGGGAGCACCCTCCGTTAAAGCTCAGTTATTCTCCAATTTCGAGATCAATTACAAATCTTTAGCTTTTTCCCCGGCGCTCCTCCTTGCAACAAGTTTGTCAATATAAACTTATATTCGCGAAGGTCAAGAAAATAATTAACAGATTTTTATTTCGGTAAAAAACGCTCGGAAAACGAAAAACACCCTACTTTTGCCAGGTTTTTATCAATTTAACATATTTTTTGACCAGCTCCTTTGCCTGGGCCATCGATTTAGCTTCAGCCTGAATAAAAAATTGAGCTTTGCTCCGATCCGGACGCACCAGCACCCTTCCGCCGTTATCAGTAAATCGAGCGCCATCCACCAGAATACGCTCCTTATCATCAGTGTGATTCATCAGTGATCTCATTACCTGGCCCTTTTTCGCCCAGGAACAGGCAACCTCTTTGGTATCCATGCGAAGTTTACCCCAGGAACCGCCAATATTCCCTATTTTCTCTCCCGCCGCCGTTAATAACTCGAAAATCTTGACGGTCGCGAACATCGCGTCAACGCCGAGTTGGAATCCCGGGAAAATAAATCCCCCTCTGGTACCGGCCACGAAGACGGATTCCGCGGACGCCGCCGCTTCCATCATGGCCTGATGTTCGCTGGGAATCCAGCGTAATTTACACCGATGCTCCTCGGCCACCGCGCTGATTCCCATTGATCCGGATACAGGTATAGCGATTATTTTAGGTTTGGCTAAATTACAATACAATTGGGTTACTTTTAACAGCGCTGTCTGATGATCTATAGTTTCGCCTTTCTCATCTATAATGATTATCTTCTCAGCGGCGGAATTTAGCAGGATCCCTATATCGGCGTTGAGGGATTTTACGATGGAACCCAGTTGTTTTACGGCTTCACGTCCTCGACGGGTAAAATACAGCGCTTGTTTGGGGTCTATATATGAGTTTAGAGCTACCGAGTCGATACCCAGAGCGCCGAGAATACCGGGGAGAATCTCGGATGCCCCGCCGAAACCATAATCGATTACGGCTTTAAATTTGGAGTTTTTAAAAATTTCCGGGTCGATATGGGCCAGAAATGACTCGCGATAGGCCTCGAACACACGCTGAGGGTAATCCAGCTTCCCGATTTCGTCCACAGGCGCCCTTCGGAAATCCTCTCTGAAAAACAGCCCCTGGATGCTTTTCGCTTTGCTCGTGGGAAGATCCCACCCATTATTATCGAAAAATATAATATCAAGATTATCGTTACCGTCGGGATTGAGCCTGACATGTGTCCCGCCGGCCATACGTCCGCTTTTTAATACCTGGCGTAAAACCGGTATGGGAATTGTCCTTAGATCGGCGACATTTACGCCAGAGGACAATAACCCGCTGATAATCGCCCGATTGATCATCCTCGAGGTATCAGACGATCCTCTGCAGACAGCTACGGTCATACCGCTTCCGACAACCGCTCCATAGGCGGCTCCGAGTTTTGCCGCGAACTCCGGAGTGATTTCGGCGTTGCCGATCCCGGTAACCTTGGCATCGGAAAACAACTCCCTGCTCCAGCTTTCGCCCCAGATCAGGCTGGAGGTTAATATAGCCCCGGATTCTACCTCTTTATTAGGCCAGATCTTTACCTTACTTTTTATCCACGCGCCTTCACCGATCTTGCTCTTATCGGAAACAATACATTTCTCGTCTATGGTCGCGCTCTCACCGATATAGCTATTACCGCAAAATATCGATTCTGTAGCCGTCACTCTCGGTCCGATAGAGATATTATTCCAACCGATAACCCGGTTCAGTTGGGCTTCCCGACCGATAATGGAACCATCGCCGATAACACTGTTGGAAATACGAACCCTGGGGCCGATTTTAACATTTTCCCCGATTACAACGGTTCCGGAAAATTCGGCGCCATGGGCGATATATGTATTTTTACCCATGTAAACATCGGCTCCGCCCATATTGGTTTTTTTACCCGGGATTTTCACCTGAACCTTATTCTCCAGAATATCCTGATGCGCCAGATAGTATTCCTCTATATTCCCGATATCTCTCCAGTAACCGTCGGCCACATACCCGTAAAGCCTTTTCTTTTCGCGAAGCATTTTCGGGAAAAGATCCTTGGAAAAATCATATTCGGTTTTGGGAGCGAAAAGACGCAGGGCGGCCGATTCGAGTATGTAGATACCGGTATTAATCGTATCCGAGAAAACCTGCCCCCAGCCCGGTTTTTCGAGAAACCTGGTAATCTTATCGGATTTATTGGTAATCACGATACCGTAGGATAACGGATTCTCGACCCTGGTCAGTACTATCGTAGCCAGAGATTTTTTCTTTTCATGGAAAGCTATCGCGTCGCCGAGATCGAAATCCGTGAGAACATCGCCGGAGATTATTATGACTGAAGAATCGAGATACTTTTCGGCATTTTTAACAGACCCGGCTGTGCCGAAATCGGCTTCGGCGGTGACATATTTAATATTGACTCCCCATTTCGAACCGCTTTTAAAATAGGATTTAATCTGATCGGACTGAAAATAAAGGATCGCGATTATCTCTTTGATGCCGTGCTTTTTTAAAAGCTCGATAATATATTCCATTACCGGCTTACCCGCGATCGGAACCATCGGCTTCGGCATATTGGCAGTCAACGGCCGCAACCTCGTACCGAACCCCCCAGCCATTATTACAGCTTTCATAGTATTCCCTCCACCCTTGAGATTTTACGCTAAAACCGTTCCGCTGACAACGATATTCTCAACCGGTCAACATCCTGATAAATCTTACTGATACCGCGTTCGGGATATTATCCCCCGGCTCCCAGGTTCCCTCCTCGCCGTCATGTACGAATCCGAGAGATTTATATAAATTCAAGGCCCGCTCGTTCTCAACCGATGGCGTCACTTCCGCCTTAGCCCCCGGCCATCGCCTCGAGGCGGCCGCGAGCATCTCGATCCACGCTTCCCTGGCAACTCCTTTTCCCCAATGTTCCGGAGTCAGTTTGAGATCGTGGGCGCATACACCCTCCTGGTCGGGGGTTGTTAACCTGGCCTCTCCAAGGAATTTTCCGTTTTTATCCTCTAACGCAAGGTAAACATTATCCCTGTCGGCCTGGATTCGTTTCCAATTCTTCTCATGCTTCTCGGTATTCCATCCTAAACCGTTCGGAAAACCGACATATTTCATAACCTCACCGGACTCCCAGAGCGCCTGTAGATCCGGTCGATGTCTTTCGGATTGAACGCACAGATTTATCCGCTCGCTGGCAAGGAAAACGTTTTTTACGGCAATCTCCCGAAAAGCGGTTAGAATATCATTAAAATCATCGTAGCCGAAATGGAATCTATCGGCGCTTTCGAGATGTTTTTTTAAAAACGATTTCGCGAATATGATATCCGCCTTTTCACAGGCATGGGTGTCGGAATGGCCGTCGCCGATAAACAGTACCGATTGATATGGTTTGGCGATCTTCTCAATATGGTACCCTTTACAATTGGAACATTGTCCGCATCCAAGACCGAACCAGGGAAATTCGGGGGTCACAATACCGTTTTCGAAAACCGCTTTGTTCGTGATTTTAGCCAGATCCCCGTAACCGGCCGATTCCAATATTCGATCTATATAAAAGTCGAATCCCTCTGATAATATCCGGAATTCTATATCCATTTCGCGCAGATATTTTATGAATATTCCGAATCCGGGCGATATCGGCTGACCGTCGAGAAATCTCAAGACATCCGTTTTCTCAGGCGGATTCTCATTCCAGATTTCGCATTCTCCTGCCAGGCAATCCCGGGAGTTTATCTCCCCTTTCCGATAAGAAGAGACTATAGGCTCAGTGGCGCCGTCGGTGAACTTTTTAAACATCTCGTAACCGACATCGTTTGCCGATATGGTACCGTCGAAATCGATAAATAGATTATATCGCGTAATCATCGCGCCAGCAAGAAAGCCGCTATGTAAACGGCGAGGATAATGCCGGAATAAACGGCCAATTTTTGTTTTCCCCAACGGGCGGAGACAAGTCCGGCGGTAATTATCCCGGCGACGGGCGCGAAGGCTACCATGGCCGTACCCATTACATTGAAAATGCCTACGACGGATATATCGGCAACGCGGCAGATGATGGCGATAGACAACAAAGATACCGCCGTATATTCGAATATTGTCAAGACCAGCGCTACTTTTTTCTGGATATTTTCTGTAAATTCCATTCGTTATAAACCTCTTATAATCATCTTATACGCGGTGAATAACATCACCGCCACGAAAATCAGACGCAGGAATAAGGCGTTGATCTTATAAGAGATCAGCGCTCCCAGCCTGCTTCCGAAGAATATCCCGACCACTATTGCCGCGGCCCTGTTTAAGTCCACGTCGCCTCTGAATAAATAAACAAGGGCGCCCGAACCGGCGGTAATACCCACCATATAGCTCGATGTCGCCGTGGCTATTTTAAGAGGCACGCCCATTATGATGTTGAGCACCGGGACTTTTATCACCCCTCCGCCTACTCCGAGGAGGCCGGATAAATTCCCAGCGACAAAAGAGAGGCTCATACCGAGGGGAAATCTTTTCGGATAATCCTCCGCGCCGTTTTCAAAATCGTATCTTCGGGGACGAGCCATATTATAAGACGCGTACAATAGAACCAATCCGAAAAGGAGGTATATCGCCTCCTGGGCTATTATCCCGGCAAGCAATCCTCCGCATAGCGCGCCGGCGGCGGTAACTGTCTCCAGAGTCAGGCCCAACGGCAGATTCGCTCTGCCCGATTTCAAAAAACCGATCGCCGCGCCGGTCGACACGGCCACTACACCCAAGAGCGACGTTCCTACCGATTCAGTCACCGACAGCCCGAAGATCAATGTCAGGACCGGAACCATGATTATCCCTCCGCCCAGTCCCATCAGCGATCCCACGATTCCGGCCAAAAAACCGGTTAAGACCAGATAAATTATCTGCATGAAAGTTAATCTATAATCTATCGGTTAAAAAGGCAAGGATCAGGGTGCTTCGAAAATCGCCGAATATTCTCGATTATCGATGAGGATCTCCAGCGCCCTGATTACCTGCGGTTGGTCTAACAGATGATTCTCATACCACGTTTTCTCGTCGAACGCGCGTATGATTATGGATTTTTCCAACTCGTCGGCTATGGCCATATAGTTCGATTCGAAATGCCATTTTTCCCTGTTGGCTATCTTACTATTTAATACGGCCATCGCTTTTTTTGTTTGACGGTCGACTGAAACCAGGTTGCTTCTCAATTCGTTGAGCGCTATTCTTTCATCTTTATCATACTTAAAATTCTTTCGTTCGATAAACCGCCGGAATTCACTTACGATCTTATCGTCAACTTTGAACTCCGGCGTGATATTATTATCTTTTAAAAACTCCGTTTCGAAATCGAAGAAATACGATTCATCCTTTAACGCTTCGGTATATTCCGATTCAGGCTCGTCGTCGATATAGATATCCGGGGTTATGCCGCTTCCTCCCAGGACCGGACGTCCGAGGGTGGTGTAATAGAGGGAATCAGCGCTATTATATCGATCCCGCTCCGGTAGAAGTTCGTATTCCGACCATCCCGGTTTTTGCAGACATCTTCCCGACGGCAGATGGTACCGCGATGTCGTAATCTTAAGCGCGGATTCCTCCGATACCATGAGGACCTGCTGAACAAGCCCTTTACCGTAGGACGATACACCGATAATCACCCCCCTGTCATGATCCTGAATGGCGCCGGCGACAATCTCCGCCGCGCTAGCGGTCTTGGTATCGATCAATACGGCAAGATCGCCGCTTAAAAATACCGGTTCTCCATAAGCTGTGTAAGACGCTATACGCAGACTATCCCGACCTCTCGTTTCAACAATCGGGGAGTCCTCCGGTAAGAACAGGCTAGCGATCTCTATCGCCTCCCCGAGTAACCCTCCGGGATTCCCCCTGAGATCCAGGATCAGGGATTTCATCCCTTTTCTTTGATGGCTCATAATCTCTTTTTTAACTTTCACGGCGCATCGTTCTGAAAACCGGGCGAGTTTTATAAAACCTACATCGTCGGAAATCATATCCGAATATAATATCGATTCGATATCAACCTCTTCTCGGAAAGCGGTAACGCTGTAATCGCCGTCATCGGGACGATTAACCAAAAGTACGACAGGCGTTCCCTTTTTCCCCGCCATCAGCATCCGAATATCCCTGATATCGAGGTTCGTGGTAGCCACCGAATCAATCATTAATATACGATCGCCGGGTGTAATTCCGGCCCTGTGTCCCGGGGTTCCCTCGAGAACCGACGTTACCGTCAGGGTATCCCTGTGAAATTCGAGATAGACCCCGATTCCGTCGATTCTACCGTCGGTGGCCTGTTGAAGATGTATAAAATCGCCGCCATCGAGATATTTGGTATATTTATCGAGTTTATCGAGCATACCGTCGACACCGGCCCTAATCAGCTTTTCCCTGTCGACCGTTTCCATGTAATTCTGATCGACCATGAGGGCGATACGGTCGAACAGGCGGATACTGGTGAAGATCTCATCGGAGGTTGACCAGGTAAAACCCAAGGCCACAACGGCCAGAAAAACCAGTGTCGCCGACCAGCCGTATCTGCTTAGAATATCGAAGATTTTGCTTATTATTTTCATTTCGCTCCGATTATTATAATATGTGTCATACCAATACTTTATCGTCATGGATACAGCCGTTGGATATCGCTTTTGAGAATAACCCATGCTTTGTTTCATGATGCAATAGTGGAATGGTCAGAATTGGGACAGAAAAAGCGGGGGGTTGGTGAGGAATAGGTCAGGAGCCTCGCGATCCTGATACCCCCACCGTAGCGGCCAACCTGCGTGTCGGTAATAACCAGCTGTCGTCATCCTGAGTCCCGATCTCTGATCGGGACGTGAGGATCTATTTGTGGTTGGCGTACCTCCCGGTGCGCCAACAATCGGGGTTGTCGCGGCGCACGAGGACGTACGCCGCGCACAATGACAACGCAGTTGACTGTAAGGGTTTGATTAATCAAACCCCTACGTAAACTTTATGAAACCGCAACCCCGATTTTACAGTAATTATTCTCGGTCTTTCAATAATTCGTCAACCCGAGAAGAGATGGTTTTGGCGATTTGCGCGATAGTCTGGGAGCAGTCGATTACCAGGAATCTTTCGGGTTCCTTCTCGGCGATCTTTAAATAACCATCCTGCACCTTGGTTCTGAAATCGATAAACTCCCGCTCCAGGCGATCATCGAAAAGGTCGGGGCCGAAACGTTTTGCCCCCTCCCCGGAATTGATGGATGAATCGTCGACCACTAAAAGCAGGGTTAGATCGGGAACAATCCCTTCCACGGTTTTCATGTTAACCATGGAAATAAAATCGAGATCCAGGCCTCGTCCGTATCCCTGGTAGGCGGTGGAGGAATCGAAATAGCGATCGGTAATCACCAATTCTCCCCTTATCAACGCCGGTTTTATGGTCTCTATCAGCAACTGCGCCCTGCTGGAAGAATACAGAAAAAATTCAGTCATTGGAGAAATTTTACCGACCATGTTTCTATCAGCCAGTATGGCCCTTATCTTTTCCGAGACCTCAGTCGAACCGGGCTCGCGCACAGCCACAGGCTCTATACCTTTCGCTCTCAAATGCTCGATCAGGCGGTCGACCTGCGTCGATTTCCCGACCTTATCCATCCCCTCGAAACTAATAAATATGCCGTTTTTCATAATTTAATTCTCACCCTCAGCTTCAACATAACCAACGCTACAGACAATATAATAATCGCTCCGCCTATTATAGTAGCGGTCATCGGAAATTCCTTGAAAATAATCATCGCCCAGATTGTGGCCAGCACCGGTTCGCCGAGTATAGACATCCCCACCGGGAAAGCCGGTAGATGACGCAGAGCATAATTGTACAGGTTGTGCCCTAAAATAGTGGGACCCAGAGCCAGCAGGAAAAACAGCCAATACTCATTAGCGCCGACTGGCGCATGCAAGGTGCCGCTTATCAGACCCAAGAGCAGGATCGTAACCGCCGATATCCCGTAAACGGTGACAACGTAAGGTATGAGATTCACCCTGGGACGCACAAATCTGCCGATAAACAGATAGATACCGGCTGAAACCGCCCCGCCCAAGGCCAGCAAATCGCCCTTGAGATGAGCCGAATCGATAGTCAGATCGCCCCTGGCAATCATGTAGGTGCCCCCTATGGCCAGGATGATGGCGATCATGCCGCTTTTACCTATTTTCTCTTTTAAAAATACATACCCCAATATAGCCACGAAAACCGGCTGGGTTGTCACGATCACCACCGAAGATGAGATCGACGTGTACATCAATGACGCTATCCACAGGAAAAAGTGCGTTCCCAAAAAAAAGCCCGAGAGGGTCGAGATCCAGAAATCCGATTTCTTGGAATACCACCCGCCTTTATAAAAAGGAATAGCGCAAGCCACCAAAGCGGTTGAGAAAAACATCCTGAAAAAAGCGATAGTGGTCGGCGCGGAATCGGACATGCGGATTAGAATCGACGCCCAGCTTACGAAAAAAACGCCGACAATCAGGACGGCAGCCCCGGATTTCGCTGAAATGTGTGTATTATTATCCAATTTTAAACTCCGAAGAGAGTTCAATCATTGGAAACCGGAACGCAAAGATCGTCAATTTGCGATAGCTGTTCACCGCCGCCGACCATAATCAACGTATCGTCGGCGTGGACAATTTGCTCGGCCGATGGATTATAGATTATCTTACCGTCGGTTTTCTTGATGCCAATAACGTTAAGACCGTGGCGAGCGCGGATATCGAGTTCCCTGAACGATTTCCCGATCAAAGGCGAGCCCTCGGAGACAACCACCTCCTCGATTCTCAATCCCTCGGCTCCCTCTAACGGCGAGATGGTCATAAAATCGACCACGTTGGGTCTGATAGCGCCCATGACCATACGCGATCCCGCCGAAACGTGAGGAGAGATAACCTTATCGGCTCCCGCCCGTTTGAGTTTCTGCACCGCTGACGGCGAATCGGCCCGGGCAACTATGAAAAGATCGGGGTTTTGCTGACGGCAGGATAACGTGATATAAACCGCGTCGGCCTCGTCGGCAACAGCGTTTATCAGGGCCTTTGCCCGATCTATCCCCGCGGAAAGCAAAGATTGATCGTCAGTACAATCTCCCTGGTAATAGACGAAGCCCTTTTCGATCAGTTTTTCCACCAGCTCGGGGTTTCTTTCGATGACAACGAATCGAGCCTTGTACCGAGCAAGCTCTTCGCAAACGACTCCTCCGACTCTTCCGTAACCGCAAACGATGAAATGATCTTTAAATGACGCCATTTTTTTATCCATTCTATGTCTCCCTAATACCTTTAATATCTGTCCCTGCACTATAATCTCACCGGCCATCCTGACGGCAAGATACAGCCCTGTCCAACCCAAAGCGATCAAAACCAGGTTGAATATCTTTCCCGCCTCGGATAGCGGTTTGATCTCACCGTAACCGATAGTAGTAACGGTTATGACGGTCATATATAACGAATCGAGGAAACCGTAATCCGGTTCCACGGTCTGAAAGCCGATAGTCCCGAACAGGAGTATCAATGCTATAATTCCAAGGATATGTATTCCGTTCGGTTGTTTCATTATTTATCCAATCGGCTGAAGAAATGATACGGCGATACCGTCGGGATCCGATATCACGAAAAGGCGGAAACCCCAGGGAGCGTCATACGGCTCTTTGACAATCTCAACCCCGGCGTCGGTTAAACGCTTGAATAGAATATCTACATCATTGACCTCGAAATCGATGGAGATCTTTCTGCGCTCCATTTTAAACTCGCAATCTTCCAGCCCCTCGCCCGACGGATACCAGATAATCTCAATCGCGACGTTTCCCGCTGAAAACAAGGCTCCCCAGCTGTCTTTCCTCTGCCATGAGGTTGACAATTTAAGCCCCAGGATATCGTGATAAAACTGAAAACTCTTCCTGTAATCGGCGACTTTAATCACCACCCTTGAAAACTTCATCGAGTCCTCCCCGGTATCCCGCCTATCGGCAGACTCTCCGTTCCCTCGGTTTCCAGCCTGATTTGGTGAACTATATCGGGGCGGTCGCTGATGATACCCTTTATACCCTGCCGCGCGAAATCTCTTATTTCGTCAGGGTCGTTTACCGTCCAGGCGTAAACCATTAAACCGGCGTCCAGAAGAGACCGGGTAACCCGCTGAGAAAAAAGGCTTCTATGCAGATGGATAGAATCGTATTCCGAATGCTCCAATAACATCTTTATAAACGGTCTGGCCAGAAAACTAACGCTTTTAAACCTGTCCGACCCGATAACCAACCCGACTCTTAGGGAACTATCGAGAACCTTGATCCGATTGATAACTTCAGGTTTGAACGATGATATCACCGGCTCGAAAGCGGGGGGATCGGCTTTTAGCATCCGCGCGACGTCATCTTCGAAACCGCTGACCTTGATTTCGATATCCATGGCGATTCTATCACCGAAACAACTTAAAACCTCCTCGAAAACGGCTATGGAAAAGCCCTTATCGCGGGCAAACTCGGATAATTCAGCGAAGGTTGATTCGGATACAAGCGTTCTCTGCCCCGTAGGATTTAAGAAGTCAGGATTATGGAAAAGGACGATCACGCCGTCGGAGGTACGCCGTAGATCGAACTCTACCATATCGGCGTTTCGGACGATAGCCTCCTCGAACGCCTTCATGGTATTCTCCGGGGCGTAGGCGCTGGCCCCTCGATGGGCGATATTGAGGAATCGGCCGGGTGTTTTTGGCAATTTTTCGTCCAATCTGGTCATAATTCAACACGTTATTTTATATCCGATCTGCTTAATTGGCAAGGGAATGTTTTGGGGGGAGGAGTTTCGGGAATCACTGTCCCCGAATTACTTGACATATACAATTATGAGGAGTCCGCGGGACGACGTAATAATCTAAAGGATGCCCGCGCATAGATCCTTACGCCCCGATCGGAGATCGGGCCTCAGGATGACGCGGATTTGTATTCGGAGCGTCAGGTGCGGAGAGGCGACGGCACTTTAATTCGTTTAATAATAAACATGCTTATTCCGCTCAAAGATCGGGAAAAGCATGCCACCCAGCAACTTAACCTTGATCCACTTGACAGCGTTTAATAATTCGTAGCAAATCAAAATTAATCACTCTTTTATCGTCAATAATAAAGAATACCCTCCATATTATCGATAAATATTCTGTAGATGCTTTTTCTGGATATTTTTTATTTTGAACAGTAGTCGGAATTGAGATTTGCAGCAAATTCGCATGATCCGGTTGATTATTAGTTTCTGCAAGGTGAGGACAGAATGACAGCACGAAAAACCATTTTAAATTAGATAATTATTTAAGGAGGAAATATGCGATACGGAGATATACCATACGAAGATCACTTAAATCGATTTTATAGTTTAATGGATAAACTTAAAGTAATTTGTTGTAACAAACTTGGATTTGATAATTGGATTGACATAAAATTAGCAAATTGCCATGGCCGCATGTCTTATTGGAAAAAATGCAAAAGAGGAATTTATTTCTTTTTTGATGAAAACGAAAAAAGAAATAATAGCGATGCATTGAGAGTTGTTCGGGTCGGAACTCATGCTATAAAAAAAGACATCGGTAATTTCACTTTATGGGAGCGGCTAAAGAAACATAAAGGCAATAATGGAAATATGGGAGGAGATCATGGGAATTCAAAATTCAGGGAATTAGTCGGTGAAGCCATGATCGAAAAGGATGGTTTGAATTGGGGCATTGACCTTGAAAGAGAAGTTAGCGAATACATAAGAAATCTGCCATTCTTAATTCTTAGGGTCGACCCCGAAAGCGATGGTAGAACACATATGATTAACCCAAACGATAGAAAGTACTTGGAAAGAAATATAATAGGTCTTTTAAGCGATCCTGAAAACCCTGATGATCCGTCCGAAACTTGGCTTGGGAGATCATCACCTAAATGTCAGGTCCGGGAATCAGGTTTATGGCAAATCCAAGGAGTTGGAGAACTTTATGATGCTGGCTTTTTGGATGTGTTTGAACATTATATAAATATAATGTGAAATAATCCCCGTTCCGTCAGGTCGTAGTAATAACGTGACCTGACGGGTAGAGCTTAGAGGCAGGTCCTGATGCGGAGTGTCAGGATGTCGTTTCACTCCATCCTGACGCATCAAATTTCCTCAGTCGGTGGACGAGGACGTCCACCGACCACAAAATAAAACGGCGTCAAGTTTAATCTCTCCATTAATAGACCGGTTTCGTTGCGTCGGGATGGAATCCCGTCTTTTACGGGATGACATCCTGATGCCCGGAGTATCAGGATGTCGCTTCGCTCCATCCTGACACATCAAACCCGGCGTCTGTGTCTTTCATCACAGAAGGAAACCGCCGAGTTCCGCCAGGTCGTAGTGAAACGTGACCTGACGGGTAGAGATTGAAGGCAGGTCACGTCCTTCGGACTACGCTCTGCCTTAACTAAAATGCGGTCATGAAGGGGTTCATGACCGCGCAAGGAAGTTTCGGGAATCACGGTTGCCGAAACACTTTAATCTCTCCATTAATAGACCGGTTTCGTTGCGTCGGGATGGAATCCTGTCCTTTACGGGATGACATCCTGATGCCCGGAGTGTCAGGATGTCGCTTCGCTCCATCCTGACACATCAATCGTTTCGTGGTTGGCGTATCTCCCGGTGCGCCAACTTGCTAAGTCGGTGGACGAGGACGTCCACCGACCACAAAATTAATCTCTCCATTAATAAACCGGTTTCGTTGCGTCGGGATGGAATCCCGTCTTTACGGGATGACATCCTGATGCCCGGAGTATCAGGATGTCGCTTCGCTCCATCCTGACACATCAAATGTCGTCCGCCGCGGCGTCCGCCTATGGCGGACATCCTGACACTTCAATCGTTTGGTGGTTGGCGTACCTCCCGGTGCGCCAACTTGCTCAGTCGGTGGACGAGGACGTCCACCGACCACAAAATAAAACGGCGTCAAGTACGGAGACTTGACGCCAGTAAAGTAATCCTATTTTTTGAATCTACTTTGCCTTGGCCTTCTTGCTCACCTTCACTCTGGATTTCGGTTTGGCCACCACGCCCTTGATTCGCGATTTAGCAGGTTTTTTGCCGTTGCCGTTGCCGCCGGTATCGATCACCCGGCCGTATTTGGTTATGAATTCCTCGGTTTTGTCACGGGCTTCGTCGTCATGATACTGCTCCGGCGGCGATTTCATGAAATACGACGACGGCGCGAAAAGCGATCCTGAGATATTATTCTCCAGGGCAAGTTTACAACAGCGGACAGCGTCGATAACCACCCCCGCCGAATTCGGCGAATCCCAGACCTCGAGCTTTAACTCCAGATTCAAAGGCACGTCGCCGAAAGTCCGTCCCTCGAGACGTATATAGGCCCATTTGCGGTCGGTCAGCCATTCCACGTAATCCGACGGCCCGATATGCACGTTGCCCTCGCCGATATCGTAATCGAGCTGGCTGGTGACGGCGTTGGTTTTGGAGATCTTTTTCGATTCCAGGCGTTCGCGTTCGAGCATATTGTAAAAATCCATGTTTCCGCCGACATTGAGCTGGCTGGTGCGCTCGAGTTTTACCCCTCTTTCCAAGAACAGGCGGGCTAAAACGCGATGGACGATTGTGGCGCCGACCTGCGATTTGATATCGTCGCCCACTACCGGCAATCCTTTTTTCTTGAATCGATCCTGCCAATAAGGCTCCCTGGCGATAAATACCGGGATACAATTAACAAAACCGCATCCGGCCTCGAGGATCTGCTCCACATACCATTTGGTCGCCTCCTCCGAGCCGACGGGCAGGTAGCTGACGACAACATCGGTGCCGGAATCCTTGAGGATATTGACAATATCGGCGGTACGTCCGGGAGCGGGCGTAATGACCTTCTTGAGATAATGCCCGAGGCCGTCATGGGTCATGCCCCGCACCACCTTCACTCCGAGTTTCGGTACTTTCGAAAATTCGTAAGTATTATTCGGTTTGGTAAATATAGCCGAGGACAGGTCCTTACCGACTTTGTTTTTGTCTATATCGATAGCCGCAGAAAACTCGATATCGGAAATATGATAACCGCCTAGATCGACATGCATGAGACCCGGTATGAAATCTTCCTTCTTGGCGTTCTTATAATATTCTACACCCTGGACGAAAGACGAAGCGCAGTTGCCTACTCCTATAATTCCGACTCTAACTTTCCCCATCGTCACTCCTTTTCTATTTTAATTTGATTTCTGACGTAAAGTACCCGTTGAATCACGGTATAATTGCTGAAAACCGCGATTCCAATAATGGCCAGCATCATTAACGGTTGACTGGTCGAAAAAACCAGATCAAACAGCGAACTGAGAATCGCGCCAGCCGAGATGAATGTAACTCTCTCGGGCCTCTGCATCAAGCCGATTTTGCAATCCACTCCCATTCCCTCGGCTTTCGCCCTAATATAGGAAGTCATCAGCGAGCCGGACAGGGCTAAGATTATCATAGCGCTCATAAACGGCGTATGAAAAAACGCCACCAATCCCATGAAAACCGCCATCTCCGAATACCTGTCGACCGCTGAATCGAGGACGGCGCCGAAACGGCTGGTCCGATTAGTATTCCTCGCCAGCCTTCCGTCTAAAACGTCGCAAGCCCCTGCCATTATATACGTTACGCCGGCCAGAAACATATATCCCTTCCAGAATAACAGGCCGGTCAGCCCCGAAAACAGAAATCCTGCCCAGGTAACAACATGGGGATGGATATTGGCCGCCTCTAAAAACGCGCCTATGGGGTTTACCAACGAGTAAAACCCGTCAATGAAAAATCTGCTTAAAATCCTCATCCTAATCTCACCAAATGCTGGGAATTACCCTAAATCGACTTTCCGCCAAGGGAAATCGATTAATCGACCAAAACTTAAGTTTAACACACAAAGGCCGTTAAAATCAAATCATTTCTCTGGAGCAATACTCATAATGTCTCTATTTATTGGTGCCGCTCTTCATAAAACATACGCTGGTTTCGGCTTAAACCGTAAAATACCAAGATTATATTCCGTCCCGCCCTCTTCGGGCTATCTCCGGAGTTTCCGCTTCCTGACACGGAATTTCATCATCCCGCTCCCGTCCCGCCATCTGTTTTCCAAGCCATATATCTCCGATTTTAACCGCCAACCATCCCAAGACTAATCCCGCAATAACATCGCTTATATAATGATATCGTCCGTAAACTGACGCTACACAAAACAGGATGAATAGCGGGATCACAATAAATCTGAGTTTTTTAGCGTCCGACGATAATATGATTACCGCCACCAGGAAAATCGCGCAAAAAAGAGACGGCATCGCCCCTCCAATAATGATGCCGATACGAAAGACGCGAATAAAACTGATTAACTCCGGTACCAGCGGAGTAAAGATCGGCCCTATCAGAGGAAGATAATAATAATCACTCAAATAATAACTCGGCCCAACGATCGGATAACAAATAAACAACAAACAGCTGACATAAAACGCCAGAGAGCTTGCGAGGGTTAGAATTTCAAGAGACGCCCATTTTCGTTTAACTATCAGTATTACAACGGTTATCGGAAAAATAACAAAGAAGGAAATATACCCAAAACTCATCAACTCGTTTAACCAAACTTCCATATAGGGCTGTAAGGCGAAGGCCGGATCGACGCCGAATATCATTTTTTCCAAAGCGACGATTTGAGAATCGAAAGGCTGATCGAATATCATAAATACCTGGAGTCCCACGGCCTTATATAAAATGAAAAACAGGAAAAACGGATATGTAATCCTTAATCCTCGCCATAACTTCCCCGCGCCGGATAGAGGGTATAGCGTGAATATTAGCCCTATTCCCATCGCGGCCAGGTAAAACAGGTAGAAATAATACCAGCCCGGCCTGCCTATCATAAAGGACGAAATCAATATCTGTATGACTATATAAGCGAAAAAAGCGATATCTATGGGTCTGAACCGGCTGAATAATTTATTTTTTGACATGCGCTTTAACGATCACCACAATCTCGCCTTTGATGGTTCTGTTCTCAAAACCCGCCAAGACATCCTCGATATTGCCGCGCGATTTCTCCTCGAATTTCTTTGTCAGTTCACGCCCTATGAATATCTCCCGGTTTCCCAACTCCTCGAGCATAATCTTTAGACTTTTTTTTACGCGATGAGGCGTCTCGAAAAAGACAACGGTTCTATTCTCGTCTTTAAAAGACTCGAAAAACCGCCTTAGCTTCCCCTCGGTGCGAGGAGCGTAGCCCTCGAAACAAAATCGGTCGGATGGAAAACCGGATACCGATAAGGCCGCGAGTATCGACGATGGGCCGGGAACGGGAGTAATCTCGATCCCTTCTTTAATCGCCAGGTTTACAAGCGTATACCCGGGGTCTGAGATTAATGGGGTGCCGGCGTCGCTAACCAAAGCGATATCTTTCCCGTTTATCAGATCCTCGATTATGGATGGCGCTTTTGTTTTTTCGTTATGATCGTGGTAGCTTATCTGACGAGCCTTTATCCCGAATCGCGATAATAATTTCCCGGTAACCCTGGTGTCCTCGGCCAGAATTAAATCTACGTTAGAGAGTGTCTCGATTGCCCGTGCGGAGATATCCGAGAGGTTGCCGATCGGAGTCGCTACTATATATAGAATCCCAGGCGCTATACTCGAGCCTTTCACTTGCCCTCATCCCGGCGAAAGTCCGAATCCGCCGTTGTTTCGGAAATTCGGGCGATTGCTGGGGGAGAACCTTTGAACCTGTTTTTCTCGATCATCTCGGTTGCTTTGGCTATCATCTCTTCGGCAAAGCCCTCCTCCATACATTGTGTCCCGGCGAGTTTCCTGTCGATCATAAGGTATAAGAGCCTGTCAACCTCTTCGTAGCTAAAACCGAAATCACCCTCGTCGGACTGCCCCTCGTAGAGATCGGCCGACGGCATCTTGGCGATTATTCTATCCTGTATCCCGAGATGCTTCGCCAGCAGGCGAACCTGCGTTTTATAGAGATCCCCCAGCGGATTAATAGCGCAGGCAAGGTCGCCGAAAATAGTGCCGTATCCCAACAGAATCTCCGATTTATTCGATGTCCCTATAACAAGGGCGTTTTCCATGGCGGATATATCGTAGAGCACGCTCATCCGCTCCCTGGCCATTTTATTGCCCCGACGTAAATTGTCGGCGTCGGGAAATTGCTTGAAATAGTAATCGACCGGATCGCTTATATCGACTACATACTTTTTAATTCCCAGGTTTTCGATCAACGTATTCGCGTCGGCCATGTTCTCCCGGTTCGACGTCTTATACGGCATTATCAGGCCGACCACATTTTCATTTCCGATAGCGTCGACGGCCAGTTGAGCCACAACCGCCGAATCCAATCCTCCCGAGATCCCTAAGACGAGCCTCCGATACCCGCTTGCGGCAAGTTTATTTCGGATGAACTTTATCAGTACCTCTGTAATAGCCTTTGCGTCTATTTTAGTAATTCCGGTCATTTTCTATTATACCCTCTCCTCAGGGGTTTCGCTGTCCATGTCGTTCCCGGCATTCCAAAGATACGGTAAATCCGGGGGGGCACATTCTATTCAGTTTGAAAACCTATCAAAAACAATAACCTCTGGCAAGCTAAAACTCGGATTGACATCGTCAGGCTAAGCTATTATAATTGGAAAAAACCAATGGGGAGGAATAAATGGCATCGGTAAATAAAGCTATACTTATAGGGAATCTCGGAGCCGACCCGGAACTTCGATACACGTCGGGCGGAACGGCTGTGGCCAGTTTCGGTATCGCTACCACGGAAAAATTTAAAAACAAGGACGGCGAACAGCAGGAAAGAACCGAATGGCATAATATTGTCTGCTGGACAAGGCTGGCCGAAATCGCCAACGAGTATCTCAGGAAAGGAAGCTCGGTCTATATAGAGGGCAGAATTCAAACCCGAAGTTATGACGATAAAGACGGCATCAAAAAGTACCGTACGGAAATAATCGCGCAGCGGCTGCAGCTTCTGGGCGGAAGACCGAAGTCCGATCAGGAACCATCGGCGCAGCCATCGGCGCCGCCCGAGCCGGAAACGCCTGTTGACGACGACGATCTTCCTTTTTAAAAGACAGGCATAATTCACGTCATTCACTTAGAACTTATTTAGCAACGACGCTTCATCGGGCGGGCTGTTCGCATGGTTAAGCCGAAGATAATACCATTTTCAATCGTTTTTGGCCTGACTGCTTCTATCTATGCTTTCACTCTATGTCCGACCGTGGAATTTATCGACTCCGGGGAACTGGCCTTAGCTTGTAAATATCTCGGCATAGCCCATCCCACCGGATATCCGTTATATACCGTATTCGGTCGGCTGGCGGCCATGATCCCCTGGGGCGATTTAATCTTCAGACTTAATCTGCTGTCTCTTCTGTTTACCGCTTTAGCCGCAGGTTTTCTTGCCTTGGCGATTATTGAACTGCTCTCGTCCCGCAACGAAAAAAACGGCTGGAAAACCCTGATTGCCTGTTGCGCGGCGTCCTTCGCGGCTCTCTCCCCCGTATGGTGGGCGCAGGGGACGACAAACGAAGTTTATTCTCTAAATCTCCTTCTGCTGTCCATCTCGATATTCTCTTTCCTTAAATATCTGGAATCAGGAGAAAAAGCGGGGCGATGGCTTTTGTTCACCGGATATATATTCGGATTGTCATTCACCAATCATCTTTCGGCGATTTACCTGTTGCCGGGCTTTATTGTCATAATTGGATTGAATCTCTGGAAAAGAAGACTAATTACCAAAACGTTCATCTGGTTGATTTTCTTCATGATCTTTCCCCTGACATTATACCTTTTACTTCCTATTCGGGCCGGTTTCTCTCCTTTCTTGAACTGGGGCGGCGTAAACGATCCTTATTTCCTCTACAAGCATATCTCCGGCTGGCAATACAGAATCTGGATGTTCAGCGATAGCAATTTCGACGCCGTGGCTGAGCGATTGATCTACTCCGCAAAATTAATTTTCCGGCAATTCGGATGGTTCGGACTTCTGGCCGGTTTTCTCGGCTTTTTTAGACTGACCGCGAAAAAAGGATTGATCAGCCTGTTTTTAGGCTTAATTATATTATTAAACCTCATCTACGCTTCCAATTACCAAATCGCCGATATAGACGCCTACTATCTTCCTATTATACTAGCCATATCGATGTATATCGCATACGGTTTGTTTTCTGTGATAAATCGGGTGGTTGATTCATTTAAATCCCGAAAGTCGGTTAAATTCGTATTCGCGGGGGTATTGATAATCCTGCCCCTATCGAATCTGTTCGACAATTTTCTTCAATCAAACAGAACCAATATGACCTACGCGAAACAGGGCGCGATCGATCTCGTCGGCTCAATGGACCCTGGCGGTCTGGCGCTGATGGAGAACTGGGATTTTTACTCTCCCTGGCTGTATCTTCATTATGAGGAAAACTACCGCCCCGATATTATCCTCATCGATAAAGAATTAACGCGCAGATCATGGTATATCGATTTCATCAAGCGTAATTATCCCGATATATACGGTAGATCGAAAGCGCGAATCGACGAGTTCCTGCGTCGGGTCGAACCGTTCGAGAGAAATCAACCATTCGACCCGATTGTCATAGACAAAGCGTACTACGATATGCTTAAGGCGATCATTGAGAACGAATCGGCTGTAAGACCCGTCTATACCAACGCGATGGGCGATCCCAAGTTTATAGAAATGCTGCCTCTCGTTCCCGACGGTATTCTCTTTAAGGTTCATAGTCTTCCCGGCTTCCTGCAAAGTCCCCTCCGTGATTTCGACGAATCGTACTGGGGCAGTCGTTTCATTTATAAAGAGGCGAGGGTCGGGCATCTGCTTTCATATTACCGAAGAGCGTTTCAAAGCAGGGAAAAATATTGCCGGTATTTCGGCGAAATCGATGAGGCTGATTATTATAAGAGGCTGGCCGCCGATGTTTCCAAGGTCATATCGGATATAAAATAATGCGGGGGCGCTACCGATATCTCTCCAGCATTTGCGACGCTTCCTGGGCTTCCTCGGTACCGGGATATTTTTTGACAATACCCTCGAAGACGCTCTTGGCTTTGGTTTTTAACCTCTGGTTGTACATCGATTTACCCATCTTCAACTTGGCCGGGGCCATTTGCTCGGACGACGGGTAATTATCGATCATTTTCTTGAATGCTTTTTGGGCAAGTTCGTACTTTTTCTCAAGGTAATAGCATTCACCGATCCAATACTGGGCGTTATCGGCAAGAGCGGTCCTCGGACATTCTTTAAGGTAATTCTGGAATCCCTTGATAGCGAAATCGTAATCCTGCTTAACCGCGTCGAAATAAGCGGCGCTGTAAACTTTCTGACAATCGATTTTCCCCGCCGCTTTCGTGGTATCCTGATCGGCACGCTGTGATTGTCGCACCGGCGATCTCGATTCTATCGCTCCCGACGCCCTGTTAATCAGGGTGACGGCATCTTCGAGACGCGCTTCCACCATCTGCATGCGTTCGTCAAGACGGGTCACGTAGGTGGCAAAATCGGCGTTGAGTTTACGCGATTGATTTATACTAGATTTAAAAAGCGAGTCAAGGTGCGCGTTATCCGCCCTTATCGCTCTTAAATCAGCGGATATGGCCCTGACCTCGATCTTAAGTTCCTGCATCTGACGGCGGGTGGCGCAACCGCTCAACAGCGCCATCGAAACCAGCAATATTCCGAATCTTCTCATCTAAAACCGTTCCCTTTATAATTCCTCGCCAATGGAATTATATCATCCGGCCGGGAATGTCAAGTCCGATTCCCGACCGGAGAATATACCTGCGAGTTCCAATCCTATTCCGATCTAACGAGAAATTTTATTCCTCGATGCGTCAGGATGGAATCCCGTCTTTATGGGATGACATCCTGATGCTCGCAGTGTCAGGATGTCGCTTCACTCCATCCTGACACAACAAAATTAGGAC